>Ga0325400_1001241_pt1 | contig 20720 bp, 21 predicted proteins | sample PopdelMetagenome_2_FD_205662 | JGI IMG/M metagenome (GOLD analysis project Ga0325400, IMG submission 205662) | Populus deltoides microbial communities from Bellville, Georgia, United States - Xylem-PdKOR-R1 | ecosystem: Host-associated > Plants > Phyllosphere > Stem > Wood/Secondary xylem...
AAGAGCGTGTCGATCGAGACCCGTAGCACAACCGCGCCGGTGACGACGCTGGTCGTCCCGGCCGCGGCGCCCGCTCCCACCGCGGCGCCCGCTCCCACTGCGGAGGCGCCGTCTCCCGCCGCCGTGGGACCGGCGCCCGCTCCGGCCCTGCCGGCGGCGATCGTTGCGGAGCGGCCGCAGCTCGACGCACGTTCGACCTTCGAGCGGTTCGTGGTCGACTCGTCGAACCGGGTGGCGTTCAATGCCGCGCAGGCGCTGGCCGAGCCGGGTGTTCCGCGCTTCTCGCCCTTGTTCCTCCACGCGGGCACGGGGCAGGGCAAGACCCACCTGGCCCACGCGATCGCGCACCGCTTCCTAGCCCACTCGCCGGGCGCCAAGGTGGTGGTCATGTCGGCCGAGCGCTTCATGTTCGACTTCGTGTCGGCGATGCGCGCGCGCGACACCTTCACGTTCAAGGCACGGCTGCGCTCGGCCGACCTCCTGGTCATCGACGACCTCCAGTTCATCGCGGGCAAGGACGCGACACAGGAGGAGTTCTTCCACACGGTCAACGAGATCATGGCCGCGGGCAAGCGGCTGGTGATCGCCGCCGACCGCTGCCCGCAGGCGCTGGACGGGGTGGAGGCGCGGATCGTGTCGCGGCTGGGCATCGGGCTGGTCGCCGACATCAAGGCGCCCGACCTGGCGCTGCGCCGCGCGATCGTGGGCGCCAAGGCGGCGGAGTTGAGCGTGGCGGTGCCCGACGAGGTGCTCGACCTGCTCAGCAGCCGGATCACCACCAACGTCCGCGAGCTGGAGGGGGCGCTGAACCGGGTCGCCGCCTATGCGCAGCTGACGGGCGAGCGGGTCGACCTCGACTTCGCGGTGGCGACGCTGGGGGACACGCTGCGCGGGATCCAGCGGCGGGTGACGATCGACGAGATCCAGAAGCTGGTGAGCCGCCATTTCGAGCTGAAGCCGCTCGACCTGGTGTCCGAGCGGCGCGCGCGCGCGGTGGCGCGGCCGCGGCAGATCGCGATGTACCTGGCCAAGCGGCTGACGACGCGGTCGTTGCCGGAGATCGGGCGCAAGTTCGGCGGGCGTGACCATTCGACCGTGATCCACGCGGTGCGCAAGATCGAGGCGCTGCGCGACACCGACCGCGAGGTCGACTCGGCGGTTCGGGTGCTGCTGCGCGAGCTGGAGGCTTAGGCAGCAATCGCTGTCCGGCACCCGATGCCGTTCGTCCCGAGTAGCTGGTGAGCTTGTCGAAGCGGTGTCTCGAGGGACAGGTCGTCGCACGGATCCTGTGCTTCGATACGAGCTCTCGACTTCGCTCGATCTCTACTCAGCGCGAACGGTGTGAGATGGCTGGGTTTGGACCAAAATAGCGGAAGGTGTCTCCACCTTCCGCCCCATCGGCTCAGTCGAAGGTGGCGCCCCAGCGACGCTTCACCCGGTCCTTCCAAGCGCCGCGATGATAGGCGTCCGACGCCAGCAGCGGCATCACGCTGCCGGCCTCCGCGAACACCATCTGCTCCAGCGTGGTGTCGACCTTGCCCCAGCTCGCCGCCTCCTTGAGAGTGGAAGACGAGCAGGCGCCGTCGCGAACGTCGGCGACGGTGATCTGCACCGCGTACTTGTGCATCTCGACATCGTCGTGGCCCAGGATCTCGGCGCAGACGACGGTATCCTGGATAAAGTTCTTCGGGACCCCGCCGCCGATCATCAGCAGGCCGGTGGTGCCCGCCTTGATCTTGATGTCGGTGAGCTCGCGGAAGTCGGCGATCGCGTCGAGCATCAGGTAGGGCTTGCCCGCCTTGGCACGCTCGACCTGGTGCTTGACGAGGCCGAAGCCCGCCGACGAGTCGACGAACGCCGGGCAGAAGATCGGCACGTCATGCTCGTAGGCGAGTTTGACGAGGCTGTTGTCCTTCTTGCCGTGTTCCACCAGGTACTTGCCCATCTCGCGGATGAAGGCGCGGCTCGAGTAGGCCTTCGGCTCCAGCGACTCGCAAATCTCAAAGATCGTGTGATCGCAGTCCTGCAGCTGCTCCTCGTCGATATAGGTGTCGTAGATGCGGTCGATGTAGAGGCTGCGCAGCGTGTTGTCGTCCGGCACCTCAAGCGCCTGGTAGTGCTTGTGGCCGAGGCCCTCGAAGAAATCCATGTCGACGATCGACGCGCCGGTCGCGACGATCCCGTCGATCATGTTGGAGCGGAGGAGCTCCGCATAGAGGTCCATGCAGCCGCCGGCCGAGGTCGAGCCGGCGATGACCAGGAAGATCGAGCAGTCCTTGTCGGCGAGCATCTGGTTGTAGATGCCGGTCGCGCGCGCGAGGTCGCGGCTGGTGAAGCTCATCTTGCCCATGGCGTCGACGATCGGGCGCGCGTCGAACTTGGTGATGTCGATGTGCTCGACGACGGTGGACAGCAGCTCCGCCTTGCGGGTGTCGTTGACGGTGGAGCGGTCGGGGTGAGTGACGGTCATGGACGTGAACCTCGATGGTCGCGGGCGCTGTCGTTCAAGGGGACGCGGAAACCCGTGAGGCGCCGGGGCGATACCACCCCGGCGCCAATCCTGTTGGCTGGACGCCGTTACAGCTTGACGACGTTGCCCGTCCGCACCGGTGCGGCGGAGCGGTCGTCGAGATAGACCGACAGCATCGGCTCGTCGGTCGCCACAACCGTATCGCCGGTGCCGAAGCCGTTGAACCCGGTCCGCATCGCCGCACCGTACGCGCCGAGCATGCCGATTTCGACATAGTCGCCGGTGCCCGTGTCCGCGGGGAGCGGCCACGGCCCCTCCATCCGGTCGAGATCGTCGCAGGTCGGGCCCCAGAAGCTGAACGGCAGGTCGCGCGCCTCCGACGCGGGCTCGCGCAGCAGCGCGACCGGATATTTCCAGCCGATATGCGCCGCGTCGAACAGCGTCCCGTACGCGCCGTCGTTAATGTAGAGCTCGGTGTCCCGGCGCCGCTCGACGCGGACCACGACCGACGAATATTCCGCGCACAGCGACCGACCGGGCTCCGCCCACAGCTCCGCCGAGTAGCTGATCGGCAGCGACTCGTAGGCACGGTGGATCGTCTCGAAGAAACGCTCCAGCGGCGGTGGGGTCATGCCGGGGTAGGCGGAAGGAAAGCCGCCGCCGACGTCGATCACGTCCACGGTCACCGCCGCCGCGACGATCGCCGCGCGCACCCGCTCCATGGCATTCGAGTAGGCGTCGGGCGACATGGTCTGGCTGCCGACATGGAAACAGATGCCCAGCGCATCCGCCGCCTGGCGGGTCGCCTGGAGCAAGTCCTTCGACTCCTCCAGCGTGCAGCCGAACTTGGAGCCGAGGCTGAGCTTCGCGTATTCCGACGAAACCGCCAGCCGGACGCAGAGCGTCAGGTCGTCCGCCCGCTGCGTGGCGCGGACGATCTTGTCCAGCTCCTCCAGGCTGTCGAGCGAGAAGGTGCGGACGCCGTGAACGAAATACGCCTCGGCGATCGCGCTCTCGGCCTTGACCGGGTGCATAAAGCAGCAGGTGGCGTCCGGCAGCGTCGCCTTGACCAGCCGCACCTCGGCGAGGCTGGCCGTGTCGTAGTGGCTGATGCCGTTGTCCCACAGGATGCGCAGCAGGTCGGGCGAGGGGTTCGCCTTGACCGCGTACATCGCGCGGCCGGGAAACCGCTCAACGAAGAACCGAGCCGCCCGCGCCGCGGCGTGCGGACGGACGAGCGTCACCGGCTCGACCGGTGCGGTGTTGGCGATGTCGATGGCCGATCCGACGATGGAGACGGCAGTCGAGAGGGGCGCTAGCCCCAACGCGCGATGATGCTGGTGCAATTCAAGGGACCTCCAAGTGCCTTTCGGCGACGACGTTCGAAAGCTGCCTTGCGGTTGGAAGTCCCATGGGGCAGCGGAGGCGCAGTTAGGGTCCACCGACCCCCCTGTAAAGTAGTTTAGGAAGGGCGTGGGCGAAGCGTGACGATTTTGCGACAGCCGACGCGGGCGGGCGTGAGGGACGCCGCCGCCAAGATCGCGGCGGTGCTGCCGCCCAGCCCCTTGTTCGTTCACGAAATCAACGGCGTGGCGATGGGATTGAAGGCGGAGTCGCTCCAGCCGATGGGCGCGTTCAAGCTGCGCGGGGCGTGGCACCGGCTGACTGCCCTCGACGAGGCGGCGCGGGCGCGGGGGGTGGTCGCCTTCTCGTCGGGCAACCATGCGCAGGGGGTCGCCTGGGCGGCGCGGCGGCTCGGCATGGCGGCGACCATCGTGATGCCGCACGACGCGCCGCGGGTGAAGCGCGAGGCGACGCTCCAGATGGGGGCGGAGGTGGTCGGCTACGACCGGGCGACCGAGTCGCGAGAGGCGATCGCGGCGCGGCTGGCCGAGGCGCGGGGTGCGACGCTGGTGCCGAGTTTCGACGACCCGTGGGTGATCGAGGGGCAGGGCTCCGCGGCGATCGAGGCGGCGGCACAGATGGCGGCCGCGGGGCTGCCGTCGCCGTCGCGGCTGGTGGTGCCGTGCGGCGGCGGCGGGCTGGCGGCAGGATGCGCGCTGGCGCTGCCGGATGCGGCGGTGACGGTCGTCGAGCCGGAGGGGTGGGACGACATGCGCCGCTCGCTGGAGGCGGGGTGGATCGAGCCGGTCGGCGATGCGCCCCCGCCGACCGCGTGCGACGCGCTGCAGACGACGCGGGTATCGCCGCTGACCTTCGACGTGCTGTCGCGACGCGGGGCCGGGGGGGTGGCGGTGAGCGAGGCGGAGATCGCGGCGGCGCAGGTGTGGGCGGCGGAGCGGCTCAGGCTGGTGGTCGAGCCCGGCGGCGCGGTGGCGCTCGCGGCACTCCTCGCGGGGAAGGTCGCGGCGGAGGCGGGGACGCTGGCGATCCTGTCGGGCGGCAATGTCGACTTGGCGGCGTATGCCGGGGCGATCGGGCGATGACGCGCCTCTCCGTCATGCCGGGCTCGTCCCGGCATCCACGTCGGCATCAGGACTGCGGATCGTCGGACGCGACCCACGGTGGATGCCGGGACGAGCCCGGCATGACGGGGGAAGGATGATGCAGGGTCCGCTCGCCTCCCTCGCCGCCGCCGCGCCGGCGCTGGCGATGCTCGCCTGCTTCGCTTGCCTCGCCGGCGGCGCGGTGCTGATCGTCCGCCGCCGCGACGTGAGGAAGGGCGTGCTGATGCTGGTGATGGCGGCGGTGCTGCTCGCCAACGTGCTGATCTGGACGGCGTGAGGGGTGCGGTGATGCGGGCGTGCCCGATCTGCGGCGTCGAGGTAGCGCCGTGTGACCGTTACCCTCGCTATGTCTGCGCGAACTGCGCCCGCAAGGCCGAGTCGCCCGATGGCCGTCCGCTCAGCTTCGGCCATGTCGGCCTGTCCGGCGGATATAGCGCTTGGTTCACCGACGATGGCATGCCGTACCAGGGGCATGATTGCGTGATCGAAGGTGTCCGATGCCGCGCGGACGAGGCGCGTTTCGTCGGCATCGTCATCCAGGCCTGCTGACCCGTCGACGCAGTCCGCCGCGGCGAAGCCGCGTCGTCAGTCGGCGCGGGGGCGCCGCTGGCCGGTCTCGGCGCCGAGACGCGGATCAGCTTTCAACTAATCCGCTGCGCACTCCGGCTTCACCGGATCGGTGAAGCCGGGTCGAGCCGCATGTCCAGGTAGCGGTCCACTGACCCCATCAGTTCGGGCATCTCGTGCTCGAAGAAGTGGTTGGCCTTGAGGATGGTGTCGTGGTGGATGGTGATGTGCTTCTGGGTGCGCAGCTTATCGACCAGCTTCTGCACCGCGCCGGGGGTGACCACCTCGTCATTCTCGCCCTGGATGATGATCCCGGACGAGGGGCAAGGCGCGAGGAAGGTGAAGTCGAACATGTTGGCGGGCGGCGCCACCGATATAAAACCGCGGATTTCCGGTCGGCGCATCAGCAGCTGCATGCCGATCCACGCGCCGAAGCCGAACCCCGCCACCCAGGTGGTGGAGGCCTCGGGATGGAAGCTCTGCACCCAGTCGAGCGCGGAGGCGGCGTCCGACAGCTCGCCGACGCCGTTGTCGAACACGCCCTGGCTCTTGCCGACGCTGCGGAAATTGAAGCGCAGGGTGGCGAAGCCGCGCCGCTGGAAGGTCTTGTAGAGCTCCTGCACGATGCGGTTGTTCATGGTGCCGCCCGACATCGGGTGGGGGTGGAGGATCATCGCCACCGGCGCGCGCGGCCGGGGTGCGGGGGCGAACCGCCCCTCCAGGCGGCCCTCGGGACCGGGAAAGATGACTTCGGGCATCGGAAACTCGCGAGTCGGAGAACGGCGCCGGTGGAGCGCCGGGGATGGCGCGCTATATAGGCCGGGACCGATCCAGAGCAATCGTCCCGCCCATGACCGTGCCCCGCCGCTACCTAGACCATGCCGCCACCACCCTCGTCACCGATGCCGCGCGCGCGGCGATGGTCGCGGGGCTGGCGGACTGGGCCAACCCGTCGAGCCCCCATGCCGAGGGCCGCGCCGCGCGCGCCGCGCTGGAGGGGGCGAGGGGGCGGATCGCGGCGGCCTACGGCTGGGCGGGGGAGTGCCTGCTCACCTCGGGCGCTAGCGAGTCGCTGGCCATGGCGATGCGCGGGGCCCAGCGGGTGATCGTCTCGGCGGTCGAGCACGATGCGGTTTTGCGCGCGGCGGGTGCAGCCGGGACGGTGCCGGTGAGCGCCCGGGGTGTCGTGGACCCGGACGCGCTCGGCATGTTGCTCGGCGGCCGGCCGGCGCTGGTCGCGGTGCAATGGGCGAACAGCGAGACCGGCGTGCGCCAGCCTGTCGCCGAGATGGCGGCGATCGTGCGCGCCGCGGGCGGGCGGTTGCTGGTGGACGCGGCGCAGATGCCCGCGGGCATCGATCCCGACGTCGCGGCCCATGCCGACCTCGTCGCGTTGTCGGCGCACAAGCGCGGCGGACCGCCCGGCATCGGCGCGCTGCTGGTCCGCGACCTGTCGCTGCTGCGCCCGACGGGGGGGCAGGAACGCGGTTACCGTCCCGGCACCGAGAACCTGCCCGCCGCCCTCGGCTACGCCGCGGCGCTGGCCGAGCCGGAGCCGGTCGACCGCTGGGCGACGATGCGGCGGCGGCTCGACGACGCCGTCCGACGCTCGGGCGGCGGCGTGGTTGGGGAGGGGACATCGCGGCACTCGGCGATCGGCAGCTACCGGATGCCCGGCACCGCGGCGGCGGTGCAGCTGATCCGGTTCGACCTCGCCGGGCTGTCGGTGTCGGCGGGGAGTGCGTGCGCGAGCGGCAGCCTGAAGCCCAGCCACGTCCTCGCCGCGATGGGCTGGGCCGAGGAGGCCGGGCGCGAGGTGGTGCGGGTCAGCTTCGGGCGGACCACCAGCGACGAGGACGTCGACGCGTTCGTGCTCGCTTGGCGCGACGTCGCGCGCGCGACCCGCCGCTTCGCCGCATGACCTATCTCGACTATCAGGCGACCACCCCGCTCGCGCCCGAGGCGCTCGATGCGATGCTGCCATGGCTGCGGGACGGCCACGCCAATCCCCACTCACCGCACCGCGATGGGCGGCGCGCCAGGGCCGCCGTGGAGGTCGCGCGCGATCAGGTCGCGGCGCTGCTGCCGCCGGGCGGGCGGGTCGTGTTCACCGGCGGCGCGACCGAGGCGCTCAACTGGGCGATCAAGGGTACGGCGGGCCCGATCACGACTTTCGCGACCGAGCATGCGGCGGTGCTCGACACGGTCGCGGCGGAAGGCGCGCGGGGACGTCCGGTCGAGCTGCTGCCGGTGGAGCGGGACGGGATCGCCGCTTGCCGTTACCCCGGCACCGCGCCGCGATCCACTCCTCCGCATTCGCCGTCGCCGACGCACAGGTGGGACGATGGATGTCGCGACCGGTCCGGCATGGCGTTACCGGGCGGCTTGTGGGCGGCGATGCTCGTCAACAACGAGATCGGGACGCTCAACCCCGTCGCGGCGCTCGCCGAGGCGGCGCATGCGGCGGGGGGGCTGTTCCTGTGCGACGCGGTGCAGGGATACGGCCGGGTGCCGATCCCCGACAATGTCGATCTGGTCGCGATATCCGCGCACAAGGTCCATGGTCCCAAGGGTATCGGTGCCCTGTGGATACGCGACGGCGTCGAACTGGTGCCGCTGCTCCACGGCGGCGATCAGGAGGGTGGGCGGTCGGGGACGCTCAGCCCGGCGCTGTGCGCCGGGTTCGGCGCGGCGGCGGCGCTGATGGCGGCGCGGAGCGTCGAGGACGCGGCGCACGTCGGCCGCCTGCGGCGGGTCGCGGCTGCGCGGCTTTCCGGGTGGATGATCAACGGATCGGAGGAGCACCGCTATGCCGGCAACCTCAACGTCCGCCGCGAGCGGCTCGATGCGGCGCGGTTGATGAGCGACTGCCGCGACATCGCCTTTTCGGCGGGGTCGGCGTGCGCGAGCGGGTCGGGACGCCCGAGCCATGTGCTGCGCGCGATCGGGCTGTCCGATGCGGAGGCGCGGTCGTCGATCCGGCTCGGCTGGGGGCGCTACACGACCGAGGACGAGTTGGCGGGGGCGCTCGACCGGCTGGTCGCGGCGGCAGACCGGCAGTGATCCGCGTCTCGTTCGACGGTGCCGAGATCACGGCCGAGGCGGGTGAGACGCTGCTCGTCGCCGGTCAGCGCGCGGGACAGCCGCTGGAGGGGACGTGCAACGGTCAGATCGCGTGCGCGACCTGCCACGTGGTCGTCGCGGCCGATTGGGTGGGGCGGCTGGCGCCGCCGTCCGCGGAGGAGGAGGACATGCTCGACCTCGTCGTCGGTGCCGTCCGGACGAGTCGGCTGGCCTGCCAAGTGCGGCTCTCGCCCGAACTCGACGGGCTGGCGGTGCGGCTTCCCTGACGATCCGGCGAGGACGGGTTCGGCGCCGATGGGCCGCCGGCGGTGGATGGCCTTGTGCACGGCCCGAAACAGCGGGGCAGGGCGAGCGGTAGGAGCCGTGAAGATCATTGCCACCATCGTCACCGGCCCTGACGAGGTGCAACACGACGGCTGGAGCAAGGGCGGTCGCCACGCGAGCCGGCGAGTACCGGGCTATCTGGCACGATCGGTGCTGGGATCGCGCGCGGTGCTGGGGTCCAGGCGACGGCTCGGGTCGTCGGGGCCGCGCTGGCCCGGACGTTCGCTCCCCGACCTGCTACCGGCTGCGGCCATCATAGGCGGCGGCGATGCTTCCGCGTCCGCTGAGCGGAACCTTCGCTGTTCTCGCGGCTTGAGGGTCGCCAGCAACCAAGGAGAAACATAGCATGAAGCTGATCGCGACCATCGCCGCGGGCCTGATGGCCATCACCGGCGTCGCTCCGCTTGCCATGGAAGCCCCTGCCGGCGCGCAGACCACCGTGGTCCGCGAGCGCACCACGGTGGTGCGGACCCGCCACCACGTCAACAACCGCCGCGCGACCACCCGCCGGGTGTGCACCAGTCGCTACCGCAACGGCCATCGCCAGCGCGTGTGCCGCACGGTGCGTCGCTACCGCTGACCCTTGATCCCCCCGCGCGCCTCCGCCATAGGGCGCGCGGGAGTCGGGCGGACGTGGTCGTCGCCAACCCGGTCAGGTCCGGAAGGAAGCAGCCGCAACGATTTCGCCGCGGGTCGTCCGGCTCCCACCGCGCAGCGCTCAGGGCACCATGCTGGTGCCCAGACGCGCCAGCGCGGCCGGCGGTAGCGACGCTGCCGTTCGACGGCGCGGCTTGGCCGCGGCGGACCCGCTCTCCCGCGGACGTTCCTACTCCCTGACCGTCGTCCGCTTCTGCGGACGGGTGGATGCCGGAACAAGTCCGGCATGACGTTGGGGTGAGGCGCTGCCGTCGCTCAGTCCGCTGCCACACGCCCTAATGCACGGGCAACGTACCAGGCCGAGTCCGACCGCGACCGTCGGGGTTGCCGCCACCTTCTCGGCAGGCGGAACAGGGCACGGTAATGCCCGCGACAACCGCCTCTGCACGGCCTATATATCCGAGCGATGCTCAGTTCCCTCGGTCTCGACGAACCGCCGCAGCCCTCCGCCGCCAAGCCCGAGGCCTATCGCGTGCTGGCGCGCAAATACCGACCGCAGACATTCAACGCGCTGATCGGGCAGGACGCGATGGTCCGCACGCTGGGCAATGCGATCGCACGCGACCGGCTGGCGCACGCTTTCCTGATGACCGGGGTGCGCGGGGTGGGAAAGACCTCCACCGCGCGGCTGATCGCCAAGGCGCTCAACTGCGTCGGCCCCGACGGCACCGGCGGCCCGACGATCGATCCGTGCGGGGTGTGCGAGCCGTGCCGCGCGATCGCCGAGGGCCGCCACATCGACGTGATCGAGATGGACGCCGCCAGCCACACCGGGGTCGACGACGTCCGCGAGATCATCGACGCCGCGCGCTACGCGGCGGTGGCGGCGCGCTACAAGATCTACATCGTGGACGAGGTCCACATGTTGTCCAAGAACGCGTTCAACGCGCTTCTGAAGACGCTTGAGGAGCCGCCCGCCCACGTCAAGTTCCTGTTCGCCACGACCGAGGTGAACAAGGTGCCGGTCACCGTGCTGTCGCGGTGCCAGCGGTTCGACCTGCGCCGCATCTCCGCCGAACAGCTCGCGGCACACTTCGCCGAGGTGTCCCGCCTGGAGGGAGTGGAGACCGAGCCGGAGGCGCTGGCGCTGATCGCGCGTGCGGCTGAAGGATCGGCGAGGGACGGGCTGTCGATCCTCGATCAGGCGATTGCTCATGCGGGGCTGGAGGGCGGGGGCGTGACCGCCGACGCCGTCCGCCGGATGCTGGGCCTGTCCGAGCGCGGGGCGGTGCGGGCGCTGCTCGGTTGCCTGCTCGCCGCCGACGCGCAAGGCACGCTGGCGGCGCTGCGCGGTCAGTATGACGGCGGCACCGATCCGCAGTCGGTGTTCCGCGCGTTGCTGGAGGCGGTGCACGGCATCACCCTGACCAAGGTCGGCACGCCCGACGATGCCGGGCTGGCGATGGAGGAGCGCCAGGCGCGATCCGAATGGGCCGCCGCGCTCGGCCACGCGCAGCTCCACCGGCTGTGGCAGCTGCTGCTGCGGGGGCACGATGAGGTGGCGCGCGCGGCCTTGCCCATCGAGGCGGCGGAGATGGCGCTGCTGCGGGTGATCCACGCCGCGAGCCTGCCCGACCCGGGCGAGCTGGCGCGCCGGTTGGCCGCGGGACAGGGGCCGACGGAGGTCACGCCCGCGACGCCGGCCGCGTCCGCTGCGCAGGCGCCCGCGCCGGTCGCGGAGGCCGGGCCACCCGTTCCCGCGAGCTTCGCCGCGATGGTGGAGGCGCTCGACGCGGGCGGCGCGCTCGCGCTCGCGGCGCGTCTGCGGCACGGCGCGCGGCTGGTCCGCTACGCCCCGCCCGAGATTGTGCTGAGCGGCAGTCGCCCGGTCGCCGCCGACACGCTGGCCGAACTCGCGTCCGAGCTGAAGGCGATGACGAGGCAGGGCTGGACCGTCCGGCTCGACGACGTGCCGGGCGAGCCCACCATCACTGAGGCGCAGGCCGCCGCCGATGCGGCGGTTCGGCAGGCGGTTCTCGATCACCCCAGCATCCAGGCCGCGCGTCACGCATTTCCCGACGCGGAGCTGGAGGACTGGCCCGGCAAGAGGAGCCACGCATGAAGAATATCGACGACATCCTGGCCATGGCCCAGAACGTCCAGAACGAGCTGCAGAAGGCGCAGGCGACGCTCGACACGATCGAGGTCGAGGGGCAGTCGGGCGGCGGCCTGGTCAAGGTCAAGGCGTCGGCGAAGGGGCGGATCGCCTCGATCTCGATCGACGACTCGCTGATGCAGGTCTCGGAAAAGCAGATGCTCGAGGATCTGCTCGCGGCGGCCTTCAACGACGCGCGTGCCAAGGCGGACGCGGTCTCCTCGACCGAGATGGGCAAGATGACCAGCGGCCTGCCGCTGCCGCCCGGGTTCAAGCTGCCGTTCTGAGCGGAGGCGCTTCCGTGCCTTGCCGGCACCGGAGCGCCTTCGCCTGGCGGGAGGGTGGGTAGCGCCCTTTCGACGATGCGGCTTTGCCGCGGCGCGCCGCCGGAACCGCGGCGGCGGCGAACCTTTGCGGCCCTGTCACGAACAGGGAGCGCGCATGATGGCCGACGAGTACACGACCACCTCCACGACCCCGAACAATCCCGGCACCACCACCGTGATCGAGCGCCGCGGCGGCGGTGGCGGCTGGGCGATCGCGGTCGTCCTGCTCGTCGCAGTGCTGGTCGGCGGCTATTTCCTGCTCGGCCGGCAGAGTGCCGAGACCCGTAAGGACAATGCGGTGGCGAGCGCGGCCAAGTCGGTCGAGCGCACCGCGGATAAGGTCGGTGAAGCGGTCACGGGCGAGGCGAAGTAAGTCCGTCGGCCCGGCGCCGGTCGGGGTCTATGGCCCCGTCCGGGTTTTATCTTCGTCGGCGACGAGGCTTGGCCGGCGCATGTAGCCGGGATGGCCGGAGCTTCCCGGGCCGTACCGTCGGCTTTGTCGACGCTCGTCGGTCGGGCTCCTGGTCGGTAATCCGGCGCGTCGCACCCTCTCGGCCAAGTACCGGCCTGGGGCAGGGCAGGGTTGAGCATCGGTTCGGCCTGGTGGATGTTTCGATCACGTCGGTTCCGCATCGGACGTGCCGGTGCGGAACTCAGCGCAGGCACCCGTCCAGTCCGGCCCGTCGTACCACACCGACATAACGGGCGAGCCGGTTGCCGTGGCGGCGGACGAACCCGCGCGGGTCGATCGCGGCGCGCTTCTTGGGCAGCGGCAGCACCGCCGCGATCCGCGCCGCCTCGGTCGGCGACAGGCGGGAGGCGTCGTGGCCGAAGTAGCGGATCGCGCCCGCGTTCGCGCCGTACGTGCCGATTCCGGTCTCCGCGACGTTGAGATACACTTCCATGATCCGCCGCTTGCCCCACAGCGTTTCGATCAGCAGCGTGAACCACGCCTCCAATCCCTTGCGGAAGTAACCGCCGCCCTGCCACAGGAAGACGTTCTTGGCGGTCTGCTGGCTGATGGTGGAGCCGCCGCGGATACGGCCGCCGCGCGCGTTGCTCGCCGCCGCGCTGGCGATCCCGCGCCAGTCGAAGCCGTTGTGCGCGCAGAAATCGCTGTCCTCCCCCGCGATCGCCGCGCGCGGCATGTCGGCATCCATCGCGGACAGGCCCATCCAGTCGCGCGTCACCCCGCGCCCGGACACCCAGTCGCCGACCATGGTCCAGGTGAAGGGCGGGGGTACGATCCTGAGCACGCCGACCCACAGCACCGACACCAGAACGAACGCGGTCGCGGCGACGAAGAGCCAGCGGATAAGGCGACGGACCATCGGGGCGCCCTATCAAAGGTGAGGTCGCGCCGCCAACGGCATCGGTTGTGGCTAGTCGGGTGACCGACAAGCAAGCAGATGTGCTCTTACATCAATGGTTCGAGTACGATGCCGCCTTGATGATGGGCCGCGGGCACGCGGGCGCACCAGCGGTGTGTCCGATTATCCGGATCATTGTCACTCGAGCCGAGATCGGGCTCCACGCCTGGCCGCGAGGGGTGGGTGGATGGAGACATGGGTCCCAGCTTACGCTGGGCCGAGCAATCAGGATGGTCGGAAGCTGTTATCGATGGCCAGCGAAGAGCCCAGCTTGCCGGGAGCGTCGGCCGGGACCGGCGACACGACCGCCGATCCCGGCCGTGCTGGCCAGTCGCAATCGCCGTTCGCGGCTCGACCGCTACGCGGCCGCGAGCAACCGCTTCTCTCCGGCGAGCCGCATCATGCCCTTCTGGAGCTTCTCGAACGCGCGCACCTCGATCTGGCGGACGCGCTCGCGACTGACGCCGTAGACCTGGCTCAGCTCCTCCAGCGTCTTGGGATCGTCGGTCAGCCGACGCTCGGTCAGGATGTGCTTCTCGCGGTCATTGAGGTCGTCCATCGCCGACACCAGCATGTCGTGGCGCACGTCCGCCTCCTGCCGCTCGGCGACGACCTGGTCCTGCAGGGGGCCATCGTCCTGGAGCCAGTCCTGCCACTGACCCTCGCCGTCCTCGCGCATCGACACGTTGAGGCTGGTGTCCCCGCCCATCGCCATGCGCCGGTTCATGGACACCACGTCGCCCTCCGACACGCCAAGATCGGTGGCGATCTTGGTCACGTCGGCAGGCTTGAGGTCGCCGTCCTCGAACGCGTCGAGCTTGGACTTCATGCGGCGCAGGTTGAAGAACAGCTTCTTCTGCGCCGCGGTGGTGCCCATCTTCACGAGGCTCCAGGAGCGCAGGATATATTCCTGGATCGATGCCCTGATCCACCACATCGCATAGGTGGCGAGGCGGAAGCCGCGATCGGGCTCGAACTTCTTCACGCCCTGCATCAGCCCGATATTGCCCTCCGAGATCAGCTCGGAAGTCGGCAGGCCGTAGCCGCGATACCCCATCGCGATCTTCGCCACCAGCCGCAGGTGCGAGGTGACAAGCTGCGCCGCGGCGTCGGTATCGCCATGTTCCTGGAATCGCTTGGCGAGCATGTACTCCTGCTCCGGCTGGAGCAGCGGAAACTTCTTGATCTCCGACAGGTAGCGGTTGAGCGACTGCTCGCCGCCGAGCGCCGGGATCGTCGCCGGAAGGTTGCCGCTCTTCGCCATGATCCTATTCTCCCATCTGGGGACCGGTGCGCCTCCTGCATCGCAGCAAGGCGCGAGGGTCAATCCTATACGTGAAGCGCGCTGAACAGTTCCTGCATGTCGCGGGGCATCGCGCTGTCGAAAACCTGGGTTTCACGCGTGATCGGGTGCACAAACCCCAGTCGGGCAGCGTGCAACGCCTGCCTCGCGAAGCCGAGCCGTGCCAGCAACACCCGGTGTTCGCTCTTGGTTCTACCATAGACCGGATCGCCGAGCAACGCGTGACCGATCGAGGCCATGTGGACGCGGACTTGGTGGGTGCGACCGGTCTCCAGCCGGCACTCGACCAAAGTCGCCGCGTGCAGCGGTTCGATCGTGCGGTAGTGGGTCACCGCGCGCTTGCCGCCAGACGATCCTGGTCCGACGATCGCGACCTTTTTGCGGTTCTGCGGGCTGCGCGCGAGCGGAGCGTCGACCTTGCCCGCAGCCGGCGCCAGCCGCCCACCGGCGATCGCCAGGTAACGGCGCTCGATCGAATGGTCGGCGAACTGCTTCGCCAGCCCCTCGTGCGCGCGATCCGTCTTGGCGGCGATCATCAGCCCCGACGTGTCCTTGTCGATGCGGTGGACGATCCCCGGCCGCGCCACCCCGCCGATCCCCGACAGCGAGCCGCCGCAATGATGGAGGAGGGCGTTGACCAGCGTGCCGTCGAGGTTGCCTGCGGCGGGGTGGACGACGAGCCCCGCGGGCTTGTCGACGACGATCAAATGCTCGTCCTCGAACGCGACCACCAGCGGGATGTCCTGCGCCTCGTTGTGGGCGGGGACGGGATCGGGAACCGCGACCGTGAACACGTCGCCCGCCGAGGCAGGCTTGGCGGCGTCGCGCCGCTGAACGCCGTCGAGGGTCACCGCGCCCGCGGCGATGAGCACCTTCAGCCGCTCGCGCGACAGCGTCGGCACCGCGTCCGCCAGCGCGCGATCGAGCCGCCAGCCGTCCGCGGCCGGCGCGATCGTCGCTTCGATGATGGAAACCCCCCGGTCCATGCCCTAGGCGATGTGGGCATGGCGGTGGTGATTGCAAGCGAGTTGCTGGCGCGGATCGTAGCGGCTGCGGAACGATTGCCCGGGGCAGAGGTGTGCGGCCTTCTTCTCGGCGTCTTCGGTCATGCGGAACCTGTCGCGGCATCCGCGTCACGGCGGGGGCCATCGCCGCCGGGTATGCAGGACGGTGGCTGCCGGGACGAGCCCGGCGCGACGAGGATAGAGGCGTTGAGCGCGTGCGCGAACGTCGCGGCCGACCCATCGTGTCGGTTCGAGATCGATCCTGCATCGCTGCTTGCGGCGCATCGGACCGCGCGGATGGGCGGGCGGGCCGTGATCGGTCACTATCACTCGCATCCCTCGGGTGATCCGACGCCATCCCTCCGCGACGCGGCAGATGCGCTTCCCGATGGATCGCTGTGGCTGATCGTCGGCGACGGGGTGGTCCGCGCCTTCCGCGCGGTCGCGAACGGCGTCCTCCACGACCGCTTCGACCCCGTCGCCTTGCGCGTGGTCGCGTCGCCCGTCACAAGGAGCGGACAATCAGGGGAAAGCACCGCATGACCGTCAGCCCGGTCGATTTCGCCAGCCTGCTCTGTTCGCGCCTGTGCCACGACCTGCTCTCGCCGGTCGGAGCGCTCAACAACGGGCTGGAGCTGCTCGCCGACGAGACGGACCCCAAGATGCGGGAGCGGTGCATGGAGCTGCTCGCCGAGAGCGCCCGCACTTCCGCCAACAAGCTGAAGTTCTTCCGGCTCGCGTTCGGCGCGGCGGGCGGGTTCGGCGACCGGGTCGACGTGCGCGAAGCGCGCGCCGCGATCGAGGGATTGCTCGCCGACAACAAGCGGGTCGAACTCGGGTGGCTGGTGGAGGCCGGGACGATGCCCAAGCCCGCGGTCAAGATACTCCTCAACCTCGCCCTGATCGCGGCGGAAGCGCTGGCCCGCGGCGGGCGGTTGGACGTCGGCGGCGAGGAGAATGACGGCCAGCTGGAGATCGTCGTCAAGCTGGAGGGGCAGCGCATCGTCCTCGATCCCGAACTGCGACGCACGCTGGTGGAAGGGGAGGGGGCGGACGGCGTCACCAGCCGGGCCGCCGCCGCGTTCCTGGTCCACGCGCTGGCGCGCGACGCCGGCGGGTCGGTGCTGGTGTCGGAGCCCGCGGACGGCGTGATGATCCTGGGGGCGGCGCTGCCGGCGTAGCCCGACCGGCATCGATTCCGCCGGGCGTTGAAGCGGACGACGATCGGAAAAACGCCCTCTTAACCACTCCACGGCCATGAACGTCCGGAACGCCGTATCCGGAGCCCCATGGACGACCTGCTGCAAGAATTCGTCGCGGAAACGCGCGAGACGCTGGAGGCGCTCGCGGGGGAGATCGTGGCGTGGGAGGCGAACCCCGCCGACCGGACGCGCCTCGACGCGATCTTCCGCTTCGTCCACACGGTCAAGGGCAGCTGCGGCTTCCTAGACCTGCCCAGGCTCGCCCGGCTGAGCCACGCCGCGGAGGACGCGCTGGCCGCGGTCCGCGACGATGCCCGCCGCCCCGACGCGGCGCTGGTCAACGCTGTACTCGCCGTGGTCGATCGCATCGGCGAGGTGGTGGAGGCGATCGACGGCGGTGTCGCGCTGGACGATTCGGCCGACGACCTCCTGATCGCCGCGCTGGCCGAAGACGCGGCGCCCGCGACCCAGCTCGTCCTCTCCGCCGGTCCACGCACCGCCAGTCGCTCGGTACGCCTGTCGGTCGACCTGCTCGACCGCATGATGAGCGGCATGTCCGACCTCGTCCTCGCCCGCAACGAGCTTGCCAGGCGCTTGCGCGACGAGGGTGCGGACCCGTCGGTCGAGGCATCGCTGGAGCGGCTGAGCCACACCCTGGCCGAGATGCGTGACACGGTGACCCGCACCCGCATGCAGCGCATCGAGTCGCTGTTCGCGGCGCTGCCGCGGATGGTGCGCGATACCGCCACCGAACTCGGCAAGCAGGTCCAGCTCGACATCGAGGGGGCCGACGTCGAACTCGACCGCGAGATGATCGAGTTGATGCGCGATCCGCTGGTGCACATCGTCCGCAACGCGATCGACCATGGGCTGGAGGACGCCGCCACGCGCCGCCGCGCGGGCAAGCCCGAGGTGGGGCGCCTGCGTGTCTCGGCGCGCCAGTCGGGCAACCAGATACTGGTCGAGATCGCCGACGACGGCCGCGGTGTCGACGTGGCGAGGGTCGCCGCCAAGGCGGTCGAGCAGGGCTTGAGGACGGCCGCCGAAGTGGCGGCGGCGACCGCGGCCGAGCGGCTGGATCTCGTCTTCGCCCCCGGCCTGTCGAGTCGCGACACGGTGACCGCCATCTCCGGTCGCGGTGTCGGCATGGACGTGGTCCGCGCCAACATCGAGCAGATCGGCGGCCGCATCGCGCTTGCCAATCGGCCGGGGCAGGGTCTGACCATCGTCCTCCACGTGCCGCTCACCCTGTCGATCATCTCCACCATCGTGGTCGGCGTCGGCGACCAGCGCTTTGCGATCCCGCGCCAGTCGATCGAGGAGATCGTCTCTGCCAACGCCGACGGCGTCCGTCTCGACCGGATCGGGGACGCGGCGCTCGCCACGGTGCGCGGCGTCCGGCTGCCGCTGGTGGCGCTCGGCCCGCTCACCGGCCTCGGCGACCGCGGCCCGACGGTGCTCGCGATCGTGGTCACCCGCGAAGGCCCCTATGCACTGGGCCTGGACGCGGTGCTCGACACGGAAGAGCTGGTCGTCCGGCCCGCCGCCCCCGCGGTGATGGCGACCGGCCTCTACGCCGGCCAGACGCTGCCCGACAGCGGGTTGCCGATGCTGCTCCTCGACGGAGCGGGCATCGCCGCCGCGGCGGGTGTCCGCTTCGCGGCCGCGACCGCCATCGGCCAGGTAGAGGATGCGGAAGCCGAGGCCGGCACCCCCGCGCTGCTGTTCGACGACCTCGACGGCCAGCGGCGTGCGATCGCACTGGGGGCGCTCGACAGGGTAGAGCGGATCGCCCGGTCGGCGGTGCGGGCGACCGGCGGGCGGCTCCGCCTGGTATCGCGGGACGACACCATAGCGCTCCATGCGATGACTCCGGTCGACGATCATGCCGAACTCACCGTGCTTCGGCTCACTGACGGCGACGCGGAATGCGCCTATGCCATCGTTGAGCCTGGGGACATCGTGGCGCTGCCGCCCGCGCTCGCCCCCGCCACCATCCCGGGGATCGCCGGGGTGGTGGTGATCGGCGGCGAACAGGTCGAGGTGGTCGACGTCCACGCCTTGTTCGCCGACTTGGCGTTGCCGCCGGCGGCCCGCCCGCTCTGCCTCCTCCATGCCGACGCGGGCGGGTGGATGGACAATTTCCTGCGACCAGCGATCGAGGCATCGGGCTATCGCTGCGTCGCCCGGCTCGCACCGGGCGAGACGGCGGCGGTGGCGCTGGCGATGGACGATGCCGGGGACGTTCCCGCTGCCGCGGGCGCGCTGGTCCGGCTGCGGCGCACCCCGGCAGGCGGCGGCGACAGCATCTATCGCTACGATCGTGCCGGGCTCGTCGCGGCGATCGAGGCGCGGGCCGGAGGCGTGCGATGACCGAGTTGTTCCTGATCGCCCGGATCGCCGGGCGCCCCGTGGCGATCGAGGCCGCCCAGGTCGATTCGGTCGTCGATCTCGGCGAGATCGTCGCAGTGCCGCGGGCGGAGGCCACCGTCCGCGGGCTGGCGGCGCTGCGCAGCCGAGTGGTGACGGTGATCGACACGTGCGTCGCTCTGGGGCTGGCCGGGTCGGCCGCGAGCGCACGGCGGGCGGTGATCACCCGCGTCGACGGGCACCATTATGCGGTGCTGGTCGACTCCCTGGAGGACGTGGCGCCCTTCGTGCGCCAGCCGCTCTCGCTGGGGCTGGCGCTCGACGGCGGCTGGCGCGCGATCGCGAGGGGGCTGGTCGAGCGGGACGGCGAACCGCTGCTGGTGATCGACATCGCCGGGATCGTCCCACAACCGCTGGCCGCTTAACGCCACGCTTACCCCTCGGCGGCTAGCCCGCCGGAAACCGTAATCTACGGAAGGCGCATGCCATGAAGACCTGTCTCGTCGTCGACGACTCAAAGGTGATCCGCAAGGTCGCACGCCACATTCTGGAGACGCTGGACTTCCGCGTCCGAGAGGCGTGCGACGGGCGAGAGGCGCTCGACGCCTGCCTTGCCGAGGCGCCGGACGTGGTGCTGCTCGACTGGAACATGCCGGTCATGAGCGGCATGGATTTCCTGCGTGCGCTGCGCGAGGCGGCGGTCAGCCCCAAGCCCAAGGTCGTGTTCTGCACGACCGAGAACGGCATGGCGTACATCCGGGCCGCGATCGAGGCGGGGGCGGACGAATACGTCATGAAGCCGTTCGATCGCGACACGCTGGAATCCAAGCTCCAGATCGTCGGCGCGGCCTGAGTCCCCCGGCCTTCACGCCATGCCGCACGCTGCCAACCTCCACCCGGCCGAGCGCCCACGCCCGCGCGTCCTGATCGTCGATGATTCGGCGGTCGCGCGGGCGATGCTCGGCCAGATCGTGGAAGCGAGCGGCCGTTACGTCGTCGCCGGCGCGGTGACCGGCGCCTCGGCGGCCCTGACCTTCCTGCGCAAGGAGGCGGTCGACCTCATCCTGCTCGATATCGCCATGCCCGGCGTCGACGGTCTCACCGCGCTGCCCGAGTTGGTGGCGGCGAGCCGCGATGCCAAGATCCTGGTCGTGTCGTCGGCCGCCGGCGACGGCGCGGGCGAGACGGTGCGGGCGCTGGCGCTCGGTGCCGCCGACACGTTAGTCAAGCCGGGTGCCGCGGGCCGCGGGTCGGGTCAGTTCCGCGCCGAGCTGATCGCCCGCCTGGACCGGCTGGCGGGTAGCGAAGCCGGTGCGGCCGAGCCGCCGCAGCCGCCGATCGCCTTTTCACCCCCGCGTGCGCCCGCGACGAGTGCGGCGTTCGATGTCGACGCGCATGCGGTGCTGGCGATCGGGGCGTCGACCGGGGGCATCCACGCGCTCAGCCGACTGCTGGCGGCGTTGCCCGTCGCCTTTCGCGC
>Ga0325400_1001243_pt1 | contig 20707 bp, 5 predicted proteins | sample PopdelMetagenome_2_FD_205662 | JGI IMG/M metagenome (GOLD analysis project Ga0325400, IMG submission 205662) | Populus deltoides microbial communities from Bellville, Georgia, United States - Xylem-PdKOR-R1 | ecosystem: Host-associated > Plants > Phyllosphere > Stem > Wood/Secondary xylem...
TAAAACCCGAATTCTTAACTGGGTAAATCCCAGACTGAGTTTAATAATGCATATGGAGTACTATCAGTCTATCATAAAGCACATAGGTGCATAGACATGATGAAATTTGAAGTGCCGACTTGATAGTTCTACGACCTAATCTTGATTCCTTTGCGTCCATGCTCTGTTTTGGGGACATCATAGCTGGCCTACAACTAATCGATTGATACTTTTTTTTATTGGAAGCAATTCGATATACCTATTCTTTTTTTTAAAAAAAAAAACCAGAAAGTCAGAAACCTAAATCGGATCAAGAAACAATGTGGGACTAAGGCATCGTTTATTAATGAGAGAAACCAAAACTAGAATAATTTTTTAGAGAGAGCAAAGCTTGAATTTTTTGTTTCACATAGGGCCACGCATATAAAATATGTATACAACCCTCTCGGACCTCATTTGCCTCCAATCTCTGCCAACATGCGGTGGCGCCTCATTAAAGAACATCAAAATGATTGCATCTAAAAACAAACAGTATCTAAGTACTTACGGTTGATCAAAAGTTGAAGATGGTTTTCACTAGTTAAACTATCTTCATTTCATGTTTCCAAAGAGACAGGCATCCATAGAATTTCGGACTGCTTAAAATTAGAAAGGAGAGATTACATACCGAAGACAAAGCACATTTACTGAAACTATATAATTATTGCAATTAACCAGATTTTCATACTTCCTGCTGTATTTCTTTCCACTCTTTTTATTTACCAAAATCTAACATAAGTATGATTAAAATCATGAGATGCTCGGAAATTAGATTTGCTTCAAGGACACTTGCGTCTGCCGCCATGGGTAGTCAGGCTGGCGTAGCAGGGGCAAGCCTCATAGTTACCGGCTGTTCCTGGAGGAACACAGCTGCATCTTGAACAACAAGTCCCACATGCTCTCTTGCACAGGCGTGGCCTCGATGATAACTGGCACCTTGCCTTGCAAGCGCTTCCACAATCTGAAAAACGAAACCAAATTAACATGCATGCATGATTAGGCACGATCGATGTCTTCTCCTTTTTTTTTTTTATATTTTATCTCTCTCTCTCTCTCTCTCTCTCTCTCTCTCTCTATATATATATATATATATATATATATATATATATATATATAATCTTTAAATTATATCGTTTTAGATTTACTTGGATTAACCAAACTCAACCTATAATCCAAGTTTTGAGTGAGGTCATAGGACAAATCAGGTATAATAACTTTAAAAATAAAAATTCAAAATTTTACCTGCAGCTAGAATATTTGCAATCGTGAACATGATTATAATTAAGGTACATGCTTATTGTCCCTCCTTTTGGAGTTGGGACACTGTTGATATATTTTATTTATTGATCATATTTAATCATTTAATTTGATTAATGGTTAAATTATGGGAAATAAAATTACCAATTTTTTTAGGGGGAGAACTCGCAGCAAGATTCGAGTTCACCTGCATCAAATATCAAACAAACATGTTATTAATTAGATGAAACGATATTACGTACGACTTTACGTACGTAAGCAACAGGAAAAGAAAAGGACCTCATGAACATGGAAAAAAAAAAACAAGACAATTAAACACTACCAGATCATGATCAGCCTCGGCAAAATGGAGAACAAGAAGAGAGAGGAGAAGTGAGGCAATCAGAAACTTGGTGGCCATAGCCATTGCTAAAGACTAATTAATTCAACAGAGCTCAATCTCTCTGTCTCAAATTGAAACCTTAAAGCTTTGCGTGCAAACTAAAGAGAAAGGGTCTCGGTATTTATAGAGGCGTTTTGATGGCAATGACAAAAGAGGCCAAGGTGGGTAGGGCCGTAGGGGTGATTGAATTACTCGCATTTTCTAAAGTAATTCGGGTGATTTTTTTTAAAAAAGGGAAAATGCGGGTAACTATTCTAAATAAATTTCAAAAAACTGGGCAAGGGAAAATTTTGGGTACCCCGAATTACCCCTTTTTCTCAATTCATAGTATTTATATATATATAAATTTCTTGAAGCATATTAAAAGGTCCGTTGTGTAAAAAAGATTCAAATTAGTTCAGTAAATTTGATTTTTTAAAAAATTTCCAAAATGTAATAAATTTTATAATTTGAAGAGTAAAAATACAATCCGGTCAGGGAATTTGGAAAATTTTAAAATTAAAAAAAAGAATTAGCAATTTTTTTCCCCAGAATGCTCACCCCCGAGAGGTTGGTTCATCGAGGACCATACTATTATTATTATACTAGGCGTAAGAGGAACAAAATGAAAAGTGGTATATCAGTGCCGTTGAGTTGTCAGGAACGTATGGTCGAGAAGAGCCTTTGGAATCATCTAGAGCGAACCAGGGAAGGGTCCATAGAAATTTTGTAATTCCTTGGTGGATGCCCATGCTCTTTCTGTCAATGGCCTCCCTCTACTAGTGTATAGTACTCTTGCCTTCTCCAATTATTATACGCGGAGATGTGACAGATCTTTCACCATCTAAAAAGCAATCAGAGCTTGGATGAAGATCGATGATGCGTAAAAAGACTAAAAATATGAGCACTGGAAGAGAGGAGATAGCGTATTCAATTTGATTCTGGATGTCATGTGTGACATGATTACTTGTTCCATGGAGAAAAATAGAAGCTACCATAATATATCATCGTGGCTTGTAAATTTCTGTTCTAAACAGTCCCCAGGACTCCTGTAAGGCTAAGGGGTGTTTGGAAGTGATGACCAGATTGAGGGGACAAAGTTTTGGAACTAGTCACATAAACGATTGGCCAGAAGCACAGATATCGTTCAATATTCCTACCAAACTCCTTGTTCTACTGTTACTGTCCACTGTTTTGGTGCCCAACAACACTTTGCACTCCTGCAAGGATTATCTTTTAATTAAATTAGCAGAATAAATTATAATTTTTTTTTGACAGAGTAGCTAAGTTTAAAAAATATTTGGTAAAAAAATATATTTAATAAAATAGCACAATTTTATCTTATAATGTTTTCAATTGTGATATTTATAGATATTGAAACGGACAATTTATCATGTTGTGATTTGAAATCTTGAAATTTCACGAAATTAAATCTTATTTGTTGATATTTTAATAGTTATTGTAATTTTAAAATATAATATTTATTTAATATCATGTTTTTCAATTAAGATTTTTTTATATGTTGTGTTTTGGAACCCTCATAAACATAAATTGTGTTGTTTCACAAAGATGTTTTGCAGTTGTGCTATGCAATTAATATTTTAAATTTTATGTGCTAACAATCCCAAAATCTCCCCGGTAAAGCTGTCCCGGTACAAAATGGACCAGCCAAGCTAATTTTCTCGTCTCTGGGGAGGTCGTGGATAGGCTTTAGTTCAACTCGCACGGTGCATTTCTGGTGTGTGATAAATGGGGAAACTACTGAGTTGATGAACGATAGCGAAGTTCCTGACAAGCTAGGAGGCCAATCCTGGTCAAGCTCACTCGTTTTATGATTTAACGAGATGACATGTCTGGCAGTTGCTGTAAGTTTATAAAACAAATATATTTAATTGTATTATAATTATAAATCAATGCTAGATAAGTAATAAAAATTAAAGATATAAAAGTAAATATTTCATGATGAAAAAAAAAATTGTGTTGATGATCAAAAACTTAGAGACTGATCAAAATGATTTGTAGCAATCTCTAGTGTTTTGTGAGGAAAGATACAGTACTTTCGCCACATGATTTAACTTTTCAGTTAATAAAAAGAAAAAAATTACAAAACTAAATTCTCTACTAACTTAATATTAAAAAAAAAACCAACAAAGACAATTTTGGAAGGAAAAAAACCCATGAGAAAAAAATATTGTAGCAATTGACAATATTTTGTAAAGAAAACTATAACGTTTTTCCCAATAAAATAAAATAAAAAACCATTTAGAGAAATATTGTAACAATCCACAGTGTTTTGTGAGAAAAACTACAACGCTTTCCTCATATGATTTAGCTTTATTGTAATTATAATTTTTAACCAACTCAATATTAAAAAAAATTGACAAAGATAATTTTGGAAAAAATCATAAAAAAAATCACATGAAAAAACACTGCAACAATTCACAGTGTTTTAAAGAAAATAAAATTACAAAGCTAAATTCTTAATCAACTCAATATTTTTTTAAAAAATTGAGAGAGATAATTTCAAAAAAAATAACAAAACAAACAGCAAAAAAAGAAAAAAAATCATGTTGAAAACATTGTAGCACTTTACAGTGTTTCATGATGAAAGCTACAATACTTCCCCACATGATTTAGTCTTATTTGTAATGACTTGTAATTGTAATTTACAAATAACTCAATATTAAAAATATAAAATTGAAAAAGATAATTTGAAAAAATTATAACAAAAAAAACCATGCGGAGAGACACTGTAGCAATCCACAATGTTTTATGAGCAAAACTATAATACTTTCCCCACATAATTAAGTTTTATTACAAAGTTAAATTCTAACCAATTCAATATTAAAAAAAAATCGACGAATATAATTTTGGAAAAAAATATCACAAAAAAAGAAAACACAAAAGAAACTGGAAAAAAAAATCATGTGAGGAAAAACTGTATCAATCCATAGTGTTTTGTGAGGAAAAACTTGTATTTACTTGTAATTGCAATTCTTAACCAGCTTAATATTTAAAAAATAAAATTAACAAAGATAATTTTAGGGAAAAATATAACAAAAACAGAAAAAAACCATGTGGAAAAAAACACTGTAGCAATTAACAGTAATTTTCGAGGAAAGTTACAGTGCTTTCCTCACATATTGTAACTGTAATTTTTAACTAGCTCAATATTAAAAAATAAAATAAAAAAGATAATTTCGGAGAAAATCATAAAAAAAACCATGCGGAAAAACACTGTAACAATCAATAATGTTTTAAAGAAAAAAAATTACAAAACTAAATTCTCAATCAGCTCCATATTAAAAAAAAATTGATAAATATAATTTTAAAAAATAAAAAAATAAAATAGAAAAACTATGTGGAAAAACATTGCAGCAATTTACAGTATTTTAAAGAAAAAAATTACAAAGAAAAATTTTTAACCAGATCAATATTTAAAATGTAAAATAAATAAAAATAAGTTTGAAAAAAAAAAGAAAAAATAGGAATTTAAAAAAATAATTTGAAAAAAAAAGAAAGAGAAAACACTGTAAATTATTATTATAAATTACTATTATAATCTACAGTATTTTATTTAGGGGAAAACAGTGATCCCCCAAGGGTCTAGAGTATGTTGTAATTGTAATGTAATAGAAAGTCTATTTATGAAGTGGAAACGATGCTAACACTGGCCGCTATCACCTATGTGCTTGAAAGCTTCATAAGAACCTCCCCAGAGTGGCTCTGCCAGCTGTAGGGGATCACCCCACAGCTGTACTATGTTCATGCACCTGATTCCAGACCACAGGCATTGCAGTTTAACTTGTTTTTATTTTTTTATATAATTTTATATGTGGATATTAAAAATAATATAAATAAAAGTATTTTCATTTCTATATTTTTATCAAGGGACAAGGAGTGGATTGATCTTGAATCGATTCAATTTGATTCTTGATAGATAATTTAACTCAATTTTTATAGGTAGATTAAAAAATATTCTATATCTTAAACTAAACCATTAAAAAATTTAATTTGCTGATTGAATTGACCAATCTAATTCTAATAAATATGAGTGAAGCTGCTTGATAAATTTTTATGAAAGTAATTTATGATGGGATTAAGATCTCGTTTGTTTTTGTGTTTTAAAAATATTTTTAAATAAATTTGAATTTTTTTATATTTTTTATTTACTTTAAATTAAATTTTATTAGCATTATTAGATTGTTTTAATGTGTTGCTATCAAAAATAAATTTTAAAAAATATTATTTTAATATATTTTTAAATAAAAAATAATTATTTTTACTATAGAATATAAAACTCTAAAATAATTTTGGATAATGTTTATTAATGATAAAACAAGACACAACTTGTTAGGTAGCTCATTGATTGATTTAAAGGTGGAATGAAAACTTGTGAGATCATGGTTCAAAGGCCTCCCTCCCACAAAAGTTAAAAAAGCACCCCCTCGCGCATCATCATTGACTGCCGATCGGACTCACAAGCACATTTTAACTAACACTTATGTCAAATCGATTGCGCTATCGTCCAAGGTTTATCCAACCCATACCTAGAAGGTATATAAACCCAAATTCCACGCAATAATAATAAAAAAAGCACCAGGGGCTAAAACCCTATCCTAATGTATCTGTTGTTAATTTGATTCAAATTTCACTTGCATAAAGAAAGTAGAGAAAAACGAAATCCAGAGAAACAAATAATTCAGAAAATATATAATACAAACAATAAAAAAAAAGAGGTAAACTGAAGAAAACGACATCCCTGATCATATATCTTAAGAAAGTACAACACTTCATAGCTATATTACTCAAACTCCAAGGATTATTTGATATATGTAGAGAATCACTGTGCTTTTTACAAGTAGGTAAAGGCTGATTTCAAGGACACTTGCGTCTGCCACCATGAGTAGTCATGGTGGCATAGCAAGGGCAAGTATCTAGGTTGCCGGAAGTGCCTTTAGGGACACATTTGCATCGTGCACAGCATGTCCCGCAAGCCCTATTGCAAAGATGTGGCCTAGAGGATAAGGAACACCTATCTTTGCAAGCCGCGCCACAATCTGCACACAGAGCCAAGTGAATTCGCATGAATTAAGTATTTAATTAAGAGGTGCTAGCAAATGTTTAAACAATAATTTAACTTGATATTGATGAATTAAGATGTAAAATAACCATAGTGAATTCCATTACATGACCTTAAGAGTAGTTTTTTATGTATTGATTCGTTAATTAACATAAGCCACATGACCAACTGATGATGTTGTAGGCAGGTTCAAGAGTTTACGTACCAATGGTAGGTGTGGATATATTTACAACCAAATCTAATAGTAATTCAATTAATTAATTATAAAACTTACTTTATATGTTCATGGCTTGCAAATGGTAAGGCGAGTATTTTTGGAATTTTCCAAATGCATGGTAGAAAGTTCTTCATTCTAAAGTTTAGATAACATCCAATGGGCTTAGCACATGTTTTTGCCCCATATATATATATATATATATATATATATATGAAGGAGAAGTACGCGTTCACCATTGTCTTCAAATTTTTTAATAGTCTGGAGCAGTTTGTTTTTATAGCACAGTCGGGTTTCTTAAAAATTTTGAATATATTTTTTAAAAAATATTTTTTTTGTTTTTTTAAATATTTTGATGTATAATTGTTTAAAGTAATTTTTTTAAAATAATATTATTTAATATATTTTTAAACAAAAAATATCTTTAAAAAAAATTATTATCATAATATAAAAAAACTATCTAGTAGAAAGGAAATGGTTTGCAAAAAGTGATCGAACCCGGATTAACAGCACAGGAAGGACAGGTTGGACTCAACTTGACTGTTAATTAACCTTGTTGCGTGACTGGAATTTGACTCCAAGTCAACCAAATAACGTTGACAGAGGACTTGCAAGTGCACAAGCATTGCAGTGCACTGAATCTCTTACATGCCTTTATATGCAGACACGTCAGCGTTCTAGATATTTTATTTCTTGCATAAAAAAAGAGTAAATATATTTTACAAGAAATATAGCAGCTGTGATGGGTTTTTTTCATTTGATTTTATTGGATTGATTTACATGTTAATTAAGATTAAATTACATTCCTCGGTATTTTAAAAATGTATTTACATCATCTTGAATATTCTAAAATGCAAATTCTTCAAGAATTTTTAATTCAAGAAAAAAGAAAAAAAATGAATCTTTTTTTCTTTTTCTTGATAATCTATAATACACATACGGCTGGACCGCGACGTACACATAAAGTGGGCCAAGTAAAAGCTTTGATGGGTTAATAAACACTGAGCCTTATCTAGAATAGCCAGAGGCAAAGTAAAGTCTTTTGAACACAAGTACATGGACCTCACCATGCCCGCTTTAAGGTGTACTGTGTATTTGGTTGGTAATACAGTTATTTTTTTATTTAAAAATTTATTAAAATAATTTTTAATTTTTTTAATTTTTCATTAGATATGTCAAAATCATAAAAAAAATTACTAATTTAATATTTTTTCAAAGTAAATATACTTTTAAAAAACATCGAACAACAAGTCATATAATTTCCATACAGGTTTAATCTTCGCACAACCTTTTACTAGTAATTTCTTTTAAATAAATATTTATTTTAAAAAATATTCAAAAACTAAAATTAGAAGATTTTACTTAAAAAAAAGTAAATATTGAACCAAATTTCTATTTTTCTTGGCTTTGTTTGGTTCAGCTAATCAAAAACCAAACCAAATAAACTAAAAACAACATGGAATAATCCATCAAGAGTAATTAATTCCGTTTAGGTAAATACTAAATGACTTCCTACATCAATGATGTGGGTTGAATTAATTTTTTTTTTAATGTAAGTTTTTTTTATCAAAACATTAAGATGACTATAATAAGATGACTATAATCTGTTGGAATGATTTAAATTAACTTATTAAATTTATTATTTAGATTATGAATAAAAATAAAAAGAATTTTCCTTTTAAAAAAAAAAAACTAAAAGCAATAATAGCACGGATGAAGATTGATAATGCGTGAAGGACTAAAATATGGGCAATGATGAAAGATAGGAAATAACGTATTCAATTTGGCTCCAGATGTCATATGTGACATAATTACTTGTTTCTTGGATAAAATTAGAAGCTAGCATAACATATTATCGTGGCTTGTAAATTTTGTGTTATAAATAGTCCAATTCTCTTTATTTAAAAATATATTAAAATAATATATATTTTTTATTTTTTATATCAAGATATTAAAATAATTAAAGAAAAAACTAAAATAAATAATTTAAAACTAAAATGAAGCACAATACTAAATACCATCTAAAAACTATAAAAACAAGTAACATATTAGAAGGATAGTGTTTTTGAAGTAGTCACGTAAACAATTGGCTAGTAGCATAGATATATTCAATATGGTCCCTTCTACCAAATTTCTTGTTTTTTTTTTTATTAACATAAGCGTCTGAGCCAGTCTATGTATATCTCGACTAATTCTATGGATCATAAAATTAACAATTATATAAATCTTTAGTGACTCTGAGAAAACTCGAACTCGTGATTATTAAAAAGTAAACTCAAAATTTAACTAATTAGTCTACCATTTAGAATTCAAAATTCTTGTTTCTTGTTACAAGAGGGTCAGACCTAAATATTTTTTTTTCACCTCCGCCTTTATTCATAATTGATTTTGAGTTTAAATTATTGAATATTTTAATTTATATGTTTATTAATTAACTTAACGAGTTTAGTTTAATATATAATTACAATATTTTTATTTCTATATTTTTATCAAGTGACCAGGAGTACTAGATTGATCTGAATCGAATCAATTTTTTTTAACTAATTAAGTTTAATTTAAACCAATTTTTATAGGTAGGTGAAGAAATAGTCCATACTCTTAAACCAAACCAAAAAACAATTTAATTTGCTGGTTGAACCGATTAGTTTATATATTCTTGGATAATTTTTATCAGGAAAGTAATTTAGGATAGGGATGAAGATGTTCTTGGATAATGTTTGTTGATGATAAAAGAAAACACAACTAGTTGATAGATTTAGAGGTGGAATGAAAAACTTGTGAGATCATGGTTCGAAGGCCTCTCACATAAGTTAAATAATCACCCTCTCCCAGATCGGACTCACAAGTGTCGTCGAAGATTTATCTAACCCATAACTGTAAGGTATATATAAACCCAAATTTCACGTCATAAAAAGAATTCACCAAGTGCTAAATCCCTATCCTAATGTTCTATCTATATAAATCTGAACGAAATCCATCAGTACGTACGTACGTGTGGTTTAAAACGTAGTTGATGGCCGGAGATTTCATTACCACCTTAAGCCGAAGCGAGAGGGATTTTTTGCACATAAACAAGCAAGTAACCGAGGCCCAATTTGGGATAGTATAATACACTCCAAACGTTAAAAAATTTGAGAAATATTAATTAAATGCACAAATCCTCGTAATTAGAAAGAGGAGCAAAGGCCAAGGCAATATTGCTTTTGATCGATTATATGTATTTTTCTTTAATTCACTTTGAATGTAAATAAATGGCCATTTAGAGTGGTTCGAGGGTACCAGTCCGGCATTGAAAAATAATCTAAGGTAATAGAAGAACGGATATTTATTACTATTTTCTCCTCCTCCTCCTCCATTTTTCTTTTAGGATTTTGGTTAGCTGATCGATTGTTAATTTGATTCAAATTTCACTCACGTAAAGAAAATAGAGGAAAACAAAATCTGGAAAAACAAATAATTCAGAAAATATATAATACAAAAAAAGAAGGAAAACTAGAGAAAACGACATCCCTCGATCGTATGTATTAAGAAAGTACAACTTCATACATAGATTATTCAAACTCCAACGATTATTCTTGGTATATGTGGAGAATCAGAACGTGCATTTTACAAGTAGACCAAAGCTAATTTCAAGGACGCATGCGTCTGCCACCAGGAGTAGTCATGGTGGCGCCACAGCAAGGGCAAGTATCTTTCATGGTCACATTTGCACCCTTTACTGCATCCTTTAGGTTGCCGGAAGTGCCTTTATGGTCACATTTGCATCCTTTGCTGCATGTCCCGGAAGCGCCGCCACAATCTGCACACACAAAGCCAAATGAATTGGCAAGAATTAAGTGCGCGCACCCATGAACTTAATTAAGACGTACGTGCTGATGTTTAAACAATAATTTAACTCGATATTGTTAGATTAACATGCAAAATAACCATAGGTTATTCCAATTACATGTGACCTTAAGGGTAGATTGATTCTTTAACACAAGCCAACTGATGATACTGTGGGCAGGTTCAAGAGTTTACGTACCCATGTTTTTCCCAGGAATAGTGCTTGCAGCTTGACTTGCGTTCACCTGCATCATTCAAATGCCATGTTTTTTTATGTATATTTTTAGTAATCGAGGGTTCAGCCTCAGAGAAAATAGAGAGAAAGAAATGAACTCGACAACCCTCAAATCCAAATTAAAGGAGGACATATATACGCTGTAAGACTCATGAATACTTTACCTCCTGGAGCACAAGAAGAGACACGACAAGTGAAGCGATCAAAAGCTTCGAAATAGCCATTGCTGAAGTATAATCACCACTGGAGACTAGAGCTGTCAGTTTTGTTTCGAACTCCTTGTTTGACTGCATGAAATAGGAGAAAGGGCCGTGGCAGTATTTATAGCTAGAATTTCAGAATAAAAAACAGAAAGTAGGTAAAGACTGGACATCCTGCTGGAATACATATACGAAACCGAGGTTTGATCTAACGCACTAATTATACTATGGTCCCTTGTTACTTGTTAGTGCTCGGGGATCATATTAGATTTACTGGGGCGGTTGTTTTGTAGGTTTATATATTTTTATATTTATTTATTTTTTTAAAAGAAAGGTTCAAGGCATCTCTATTTAATCTATATTTAATCCAAATTAAAGTAAGTGTATGTACATGTACATCCATCCTCAATTAATTAATTATAAAACTTACTTTACGGTCATGAAAGAAGAATATTTTTGGAATCTTCCATATGCACAGTAGAAAGTTATTCACTGTAATGTTAGATAGCATCCAATGGGTTTAGCACATGTTTTTGCCATAATGTTCTTAAATTAATTACGATTTCAACATTCTTTTTAATTTCTTTAATAGCCAGTCTTCACGCCAGGGAGGAAATGGTTTGCAAAAACTGATCGAACCCGGATTGAACAGCACAGGAAGGACAAGTTTGACTGAATTTGACTCCAAACTAGCTATTAATTAACCTTGTTCTGTGACTGGAATTTGACGCAAAGTCAACCAAATAACGTTGACAAAGCACTTCAAGCTGTCAAATTTCCTTTGTCTATGCAAGTGCACAAGGATTGCAGTGTACTGAATCTTTTACATACCTTTATATGCAGACACACCAGCATTCAAACTACGTGACTGAATAAATTAATGGTTATTTTTTAAAATATTTTTTTATTTAGTATATTAATATATTAAAATAATTTAATAATATTAAAAAATAATTTAAAATAAAAAAATAAAATATTTTTAAAATGTAAAAACAAATATGCTCTAAGTGCATGTTTATACAATGCTAAATAATATTTTTTGAAAGTATTTTTTACTTAAAAATTTATTTAAATAATTTTTTTTTTAAATTAATATTTTAAAATAATTAAAAAATACACACACTAAAAAAAACTTTAATTTAATACTTTTTTAAGTGAAACATGCTTTTGAAAAGCATCAAAAAACTAAAATCATTGCGCTTCTAATTGAGTTTTTAATCTACCACAATTGTATCATGTATTCTTTGCTTTTACTTTTCAAATTACTTTTAATTTAAAAAATATTAAACTAATATTTTGAAATATTATTTTATATAATTTTAATATATTGCTGTTAAAAATTAGAAAAAAATCTATTATACAAACACAGTAAAAAAAGAAAAAAGATATAAAGCGATTAATACGAGCACCAATCTGGACACGCTTCGTAGATTCCAAATAGCCACTCTGGACACCTGCCAAGCCATTACAGAATCAGACACATAGCTGGATTCTCACCACACATATATTTTTTATGAAACTGGCTATTGGTCTGTCAGAAAGTATTTAGGTGCATAGACCTGATGGAGATTTACAGTGCTACGACGTCATTTGGATTGCTTTGCGGCCATGCCCTATTTTACGGTTACCAAACCCTACAAATAATTTTTTTTCCCTTGATAATCTGTAATACACGTACAGCTGGACCACGGCGTGAGCCAAAGCTGTAGAAAATCGATGATGAAAGGAGAGCGGTCAAAGCTACAAGAGATAAAGATATTAGGGTGCCACGTAAAAGCATTGGTGGGTTAATGAACATTGAGCCATATCCAGATTAGCTAAAGGCCCAGTAGAGCCTTTTGGACACTAGTGCATGGACCACACCATACCCACTGATTATCCACGCAGTTATGTTACCGGTAGTCTATTTAACATTAACTGTATGCAGGCAAATCATATGAATAATTGAATTTAATTTTATGTCATTTTAATTCAATTCATAATTTATTATAATTTTTATATTTAGAATAAATACTAAATTATATAATCGAATTTAATTGTACTATTTAGAATATATATAAAATTAAATTGAATTAGAAATCTTGAACATTTTAGGTACTTCTTCTCAGCAATACACAGTTTCTTCATGCACTTGCTTTTTCCACACATATATCTAATCTCCTTTTGTTGTAGCTGGTTGCCGAGAATTTCACTATTGCACTATTAACAAGAGGTACTTTACGATGCATTTTTTTGCATCAGAAGCTTAAATGAACTATGAAAAAAGATTCTAATCTCAAATCCAGCTGGCATATAAGATTAATCTAGATTAACTCGGGTTAATTTATTATCCAGGTCATGAATTCTAACATTTTCAATAATATTTTTTCTATTTAATTATTAAGTTACCAAAATACCAACATGCAACGTGACCCAACTTCACAGTCCCACTTACTACAATAACTCTAATGCCTTCAAAAGAGAACATGCGTGATCACACTATCTGGATGGCCCAAACGCAACCAAAGCTGCTTTGCATCGTGGTAGTTATCAGTGGAGGCGCTTGGCAGATTATGCGGGGCACGCTAGCTTACACCACTCCTGAGGGGAGCCGTAGAACAAGTTGTCCACCAAGAACACTGCAAATAACCAAACATATGTTAAAGAGAGCATCTGAAACGTTATGTCTAGTGTTTTCTGAAAAGAAGGCTCGTTGCCCATAACCCTACCTCTTGACATAGTAATAGCAAAAATCAGCAAGAATGAAAGTCTGCACGATTTCTGAAAGCAGGACCATCGAAGGCCACAGTCCATAGCCCAGTGCTGTCAATAGGCGTCCTCGAGTGTCCAATACCTGCATATAGAGATAAAATGTATCCTCAGATAAGAGTGGCTATTTAAATGATTCATGCTAGCATTGTCACTTTATGCCTTCTGATTTGTGGTCGAGCACAAGTACTAGCCCCAGCAGAGTAACGTAGAGCTTTACAGTGAACCAAAAATGGACAATAAGATAGCCATATATACATATGGGTGCACAAATGCGATGCATATGTGTGAATGCTTCATGTGTGTCCACAGGGGCAGGGGTGGTCAAGCAGAAAATTGATGTGTATTTGTACGTAAAGACTGCAAGAGGATGGTTTCATACAAAAAAAATAGTTGTAACATAATCAGCGCTCTTCCAAGCATAATAGAACTTAGATACGAGAGGAAAATAAGTTCTACTTGAAGCAATTATATAATTGTTCTGATCAATTTCGTGGACAAACATCACTGTGCTCTGTGCATGCAAATCTTCAGCCTAGTGTTGGACAAGTGCGCTGTGACAATGAATGCCTAACAGCAATTTTGCAATAACAGAAGTCATATCCCAAAATCTAAAAGGAGTTTTAAGACACATCATCAAACCTGGAGGACCCAGTGTGCACAGCTTAAAAACCTGGCAACTCCAAGTGCAAATACGTAATGTGCTGTGAATGGTTCAACAATCTGAAATCAGACAAAAGAAAGATGAGCAAGAATAGTCATGTGAAGGTCATCTACACATTAAAAAAAATACCAATATCATCTGGGCATTGACTAAGACGAAAATCTGCACAACCATCAGTCCCATATTTGCAAAAAGTATGATCCGTTAGAGAAAGTTAATAAGAGTGCACATTTTATTCTCAGTCATACCTTTGTGTTCTGCATCACTCGCAGCTGAGGCAACACTGAAATGGATTCAAGGTAAACACAAAAGGCCCAGGAAATCCTGTTGAATATGTTATGATGTGTTGTTGGATGAATAATCAAAGCTAGTAAAGCACATGGTATCACCTGTTTGAGAAGAAGAAAAGACACGTGTTACTTCTAAGGGGGAAAAAAACAATAAAGAGCAAATTGAGACTAAAAAAATCATGATCAAACTATATTATAAGCCTGATTAAAAGAAAGAAAAGAGCTACTCCATCATAAGAAATTTGTTTATTCCTTTCTTTGTGGGTTTAAAACATCATAAGCTAAGTACAAATCTTGCAAATTGATGGCAACACCAACATGAAACCAAGAATGCACATTGCGTGCCGGCCCACCAATTCAATAGGCGCACATCACGATGGTTTTCTTTAAACTCGCTTAAGCACTGCATGCATGAGTAACTGATAAAATCTTGCAGGGTGGCATGGTATAATCAGCGATGTTTAGATGTACAGGACAAGCTAGCTGTTTAAAGACCTGGGAAAAAATTGCAGTTTAACTTAAATGCTAAAAATTGGCAAACTATCAGGTCTCCTATTAGAATGGTTTTTGGTTAAAATCATTTAATACTTAAGCCAAAGTAACTGATAATCTTGTTAAGGGGAGAGTAAAATCAGGAATACTTAACTAAAAGGATTAGCTATCTGATTGAATATCTAAGAAAACACTTGCAGTTTAACTTCCATACTAAAACATACTCACTCCCTAATCCGAAGTTCCTAACACAGAAATTCCAAAAAAAAGAAAAGAAAATTCTATCTGTGGATTATTTCAGTGCAACAAATGCACAAGACTCACCAAATAGTAAATTGCAAAGTTATCTTTGTCTTCCATGTAACTGGACCTCAAGTTGAAGCGGATCATATAGATTACCCAAAGGGTTGTCAGCAAGGTAGCAGAATCAAGTAGAGTGTGTATGTCATACTCCATGACAAAACTGCAATAGAGCCTAGCAGCTAAAAATATAGCTGTGAGGTCCTGTGATTTCAGTGAAAGTCCTACAAAGTTCTAAAATTAGAAAACTCCAAAATAGAGACAAAACAAAATACCAGAGTTGAGTTGGTGCGAAACACAGAGACAGAATGTAGAACATGCGCTTAATCGCAATGGGTTACATGATCGATATTGAAAACTATTGCACTAACGAGACAGATAGTAGCATCTACCGAGCAATTATCTATACATTATACAAAGAAATCTGATCTTGCTTTATTCAATAAAAACTGCTTATCCTCAATTAGCACATTAGACCCTAACCCCTCAACACAATTTCTTGACACCAACAGATTTCCCCGTATGAAAAGATTAGACACCATATACAGAAAACAAAAAGAAACCCTGGTAAAACCATGATGTAAGATTGACATAAACCCCATGACGATTGGACCAAAACCCTAACATCATCCAAAAATCTTTGGATCATTTTTTATGGTCTGAGCTTTTCAGCTTGAAATAACCTGCAAAAGACTCGACAGTCTTCAATAAAAGTAATCTCAAAAAACCAAACCTTTTACACTTTACAACCACAAATAGAACTAAAATGACTAAACTCACACCCTTTAACATCACAAAAAAAAAAAAAAAACCCAATTGCATTTCACAAGCAATTGCTTAGAAAATTAAATCAGCGGAATAAAATAAATAAATTTGAGATAATCATAAAAGAAAGAGAGAGATGCATCATATCCATTACCGGCACAAGTCTTCTCCTTCATGAGCTTGTAAATAAGAACAGAGATTCCAATAGAATGAACAGCCTCAGCAGCAACGAAGAGGTTGTCATGATCATGAACAACCATTCTGAGAAAAACCAACGCTGCCAACCCTGAAACCACCGCTAAGAACACCTTGATCTTCGGTGGTTGCTTCCTTACCCATGTCGCCACTGCCTGGACTGGCCTCTTCGTTGCCTTCATTTTATTCCTCTTGCTATCACTCTCTCCTCTCTCTCTCTCTCTCTGCGCTCCTAATTTTGATGCGGCGTATCAGTTACGGGAGAGTGAAGTGATCACGTATAATTAAGTAGTTTTGTTGTTGATGTAGTAATAAATGCTAGATCCGTGGATCGTTGATGTCTATGGAGGAGGTACACGGGAGAAGGCTGTGATCAAGATCAGCTGTGGGAAGGGACAGGAACAGCAGCAAGGAGTGCTGATCAATGCGAGTTATGTTAGAACACGTGGAGATGAGGAGAGTTTGGTAAGAAGAAGAAGATGGACATGGGGCTGCTACTTTATATTTTTGCTGCAGTAATGGGATAGGCTGCTCAACAACCATTATAATGGATGATTATGGTGGCAAGCCCACTTTGAATTTATGTGGTCACGGTGGATGGCCTCTTTTTTGAACGTGGTTTGTTAACGGAGCTGGTTTTTCGTGTGCACCGAAAAAATGGCATTTTCCAGGTGGGTGATAAACCGGTCTGCCGTATCGGATTGATTTATAAAATAAATCGTATGAATGCATCAGATGATTTTCTGAAAAAATTAATCTGACAATTTCATAATATTTTATTTAAAAATAAGGTTGGATTACGGATTAGCATAACAAACATTAAACCAACTAAGCATGTGGATGGTACGTGTGGGGTAATATCTTTATTTAAAAAGAACAGGTGGAATTAAGGATTGATCTAATTGACCATGGAGTAATGAAGAATGTGTGTGCTTTGAGATTTTCTTTATTTGGTAAGGTATCACAATTAAGGTGAGTTAGGTGGCCTATCTTTCTTTTTTTTTTTGGAAGTATTCAGTAAAATTCTTATATTGAATTTTTTTAATATTTATATTCTATCTAATATTCATTAAATAAAGAATTTATACAATTATTTATTGAGTTTCAAGTATTTATTTTCTAATTATTACTTTTTATTTAATTAAAAATAATAAATATATCTATACAATATAAATATATAATTTTAGGTTAAATTCCAATGAGTTTTTGATTGAATTTGATAATATTCAAAATCTATCTATTATTCATAACCTATTCACTATCCAAAAAATAACCCTTATTGGTTTGAGTGAAATAATGGTCAAAACTATAAATGCAATATTTAAAAATATTTAAAAAATATTTTATTATTATAATAATAATTATTATTATTTATGTATGTCCGATAAATAAAGTTTGGAGAATTTAAAGGAAAACAAGCAAAATGAAAGCAAAAACACGTCCATACCAGCTGAGAGGGAACACAAAGAATGTAAACCTTGGTAATATAACAGATGAAAAGGGATCCAAAATAGAGTAACACGAAACGCGAGATGTTATGGGTCAATAGTTTTTGTATAAAAAATATTAAAAAAAATTAAAATTTAAAAGTATTAAATTTTTTTGCAAAGTTATACCCAAGAGTTTTGAGTATGACTGCAATGTCTAACCCAAAAGTAATATTTATAATATCAATAATAACATTAAACTTGCATGACCCAAGTTTAAGTGGGTCTGACTGCAATACCAGACCCAATAATCTTGGATGTGGGTCTGGCTGCAAGGTCGTGTTATAAAAGTATGATAATTAAATAGATTAATTAAAAAGAAAAAAAAACCAAAAGGAAGAAAAAAATTAATGACAAATTTTTTTTTTTGAATTAACTGGGATAACCCTTCAAACCAGGTTAACCCGTCAAACCTTGGAATCATGTCGTGAAAGTTTGATAACTAAATAGAAAAAAAAAATTGATGGGTTAACACAAAATTAATCGGGCTAACTCGTCAAACCCGGGATCCGTGTCATGAAAGTTTGATAACTAAATAGAAAAAAATTAAATATTAACAAACTAAATTAAACAAAAAAAATTAATTAAAAAGGAAAAAAACAAATAAAAAGGTATCAGTCTTTTCACTGTATACTACAGCATACTTTTCACAGCCAAAGGCATAAAAATAGCAAAAAAGCAAAAAAAAAAAACTAAAAGCATCAGTCGATAACTAAATAGAAAAAAATTTAATATTGATGAACTAAATTAAATAAAAAAAATATTAAATAAAAAGAAACGATAAAAGAAAAAAAACTAATGAAGAAAAAGAAAAAAAATCTAAATTAACTGGGTTAACACGACCTGAGACCTGTGTCATGAAAGTCTGATAACTAAATAGAAAAAAATTAATATCAATAAACTAAATAAAAAAATTAATTAAAAAAAAACATCAGCCTTTTCACCGTGGACTGCACTGTGCAGTCCACCGTGAAAGGCATAAAAAAAAGAAAAAAAAAATCAAAGGCTCCAGCCTTTTTACTGTGGACTGCATACAATATTAAAAGATGAAATTGAAAAAAACAAAACTAACGCGGAAAAAGAAAAAAAATATGAATCAACCGAGTTAACCCGTCAAATTAGGTTAACCCGTCAAACCTGAAATTCGTGTCATGAAAGTGTGATAATTAAATAGAAAAAAGATTTATTATTAATGAAATAAATTTTAAAAAAAAGATTAATTAAAAAGGAAAAAGCAAAGAGAAAAAAAACGTACAGGAAGAAAAAAACTAATGAAAAAAAAGAAAAAAAATCTGAATTAACTGAATTAACACGTCAAACCTGGGATCCATATCATGAAATTCTGATAATTAAATAGAAAAAATTTAATATTAAGAAACTAAATTTACAAAAAATTAATTAAAAAATACAAAAAAAAACCTAAAGGCATCACATTTTTCACCGTGGACTATACTGTGCAATCCACAGTAAAAGGCTTAAAAAGAAAAGGAGAGAAAAAAAAAAGCACACACCATGGGTTAAATTTTTTTTTTCTTGCATAAAAAATATCAAAAAAGGTTAAGATCTAAAAGTGTTATGTTTTTTTGCAAAGATATGCCTAAGAGCTTTTGGTTTAGCTGCAACGCTTGACCCAAGAGTAATATTTATAATATTAATAATAATATTAAACTTACATGACTCAAGTTTAAGTGAGTTTGGCTACAACACCAAACCCAAGAGACTTGAATGTGGGTCTGGATGCAAGGTCGTGTCATAAAAATATGATAATTAAATAGATTAATTAAAAAAACAAAGAAAAAAAACCAACATGAAGAAAAAAAACTAATGAAGAAAAATAAAAAAATCTGAATTAATTGGGTTAGCTCTTCAAATTAGGTTAACCCGTCAAACTTGGGATTCGCGTCATGAAAGTTTGATAACTAAATAGAAAAAAAAAAATAACAGGTTAACCTGTCAAGCCCGGGATACGTGTCATGAAAGTCTGATAATTAAATAGAAAAAAATTTAACATTAAAAAACTAAATTAAATGAAAAAAATTAATTAAAAAGAAAAAAAGAAAAAAACAAATTCCGGGTTAACTCGTCAAACTTTAAAAAAAGCAAAAAAAATAATTCCGGGTTAAACTCGTCAAATTTAAAAAAAACAAAAAAAAATCTGGGTTAACTCGTCAAATAAGGTTAATCCGTCAAATCCCGGATCCGTGTCATGAAAGTCTGATAACTAAAAAAAATTAACATTAACAAACTAAATTAAACAAAAAAAATTCATTAAAAGAAAAAAAAAAAAGAAAAAAGGCAAAAAAATCCCATAAAGGCATAAAAAGCAAATAAAATAAAATAAATAAAACAGAAAAAAATTAAAAAAACCAGCTTAGCGTTTCACGGTGGACTGCACAGTGAAACACTGAACAATTTTAGTATATGTTATTACTTAAAAATAAAAAAAAAATTCAGGTTAACTCGTCAACTCAGGTCAACCTGTCAAACCCAAGATCCGTGTCATGAAAATCTGATAACTAAATAAAAAAATTAACATTAACAAACTAAATTAAACAAAAAAAATTTATTAAAAG
>Ga0325400_1001248_pt1 | contig 20697 bp, 24 predicted proteins | sample PopdelMetagenome_2_FD_205662 | JGI IMG/M metagenome (GOLD analysis project Ga0325400, IMG submission 205662) | Populus deltoides microbial communities from Bellville, Georgia, United States - Xylem-PdKOR-R1 | ecosystem: Host-associated > Plants > Phyllosphere > Stem > Wood/Secondary xylem...
TCGTGTTCCTCAATCCCCGTCGCCACCGCGAACACGTTGGGGTCGAAGATGATGTCCTCGGGCGGGAAGCCGATGCCGGTCAGCTCGCCGTACGCCCGCTCGCAGATCTCGACCTTGCGCGCCTGCGTATCGGCCTGGCCCACCTCGTCGAATGCCATCACCACCACGGCCGCGCCGTAGGCCATGCACTTCCGCGCCTGCGCCAGGAAGGGCTCGACGCCCTCCTTCATGCTGATCGAGTTGACGATGGGCTTGCCGGAAACGCATTTCAGCCCCGCCTCGATCACGCTCCACTTGGAGCTGTCGATCATCACGGGCACGCGCGCGATGTCGGGCTCGGCCGCGATCAGCTTGAGGAAGGTCGTCATCGCGACCTCCGCGTCCAGCAGGCCTTCGTCCATGTTGACGTCGACCACCTGCGCGCCGTTCTCCACCTGCGCGCGGGCGACCTCGACCGCGCGGGGGTAGTCGCCCGCCATCACGAGCTTCTTGAACGCGGCCGAGCCGGTGACGTTGGTCCGCTCGCCGATGTTGACGAACTGGGTGGAACTGGCGGTCATGTGTCTGGCACTCTCGCGGGGGTCAGGCCGCCATGATGAAGGGTTCGAGACCCGCGAGCCGCGTGCGAACCTCCGGCCGCGCGGGGACGCGGGGGCTGAGCCCGCGCACCGCGTCGGCCATGGCGGCGATGTGCGCGGGCGTGGAGCCGCAGCACCCGCCCAGCACGTTCACCTGCCCCCGCTCCGCCCAGTCGCGCACCAGCCCCGCCGTGGTCGCCGGCGCCTCGTCGTACGCGCCCAGCTCGTTGGGCAGACCGGCGTTGGGATAGACCATGATCAGCGTGTCGCAGATGTCCGACAGCGTCTTGACGTGCGGGCGCAGCTGTTCGGCCCCGAACGAGCAGTTGAGCCCGATGGTCACGGGCCGCGCGTGGCGCACCGCGTGCCAGAACGCCTCCACCGTATGCCCCGACAGGTTGCGCCCCGACAGGTCGGTCAGCGTCATGCTCAGCATGATCGGCAGGTCGCGCCCCAGGTCTTGTCCAGCCTCAAGCGCGGCCATGATCCCGGCCTTGGCGTTCAGCGTGTCGAACACCGTCTCGATCAGGATGAAGTCCACGCCGCCCTCGACCAGCGCGTCCGTCTGCTCGCGATAGACGCCCTTCAGATAGTCGAAGTCGATCTCGCGATAGCCGGGGTCGTTCACGTCCGGGCTGAGCGAGAGCGTCTTGTTGGTCGGGCCGATGGCACCGGCCACGAAGCGCGGGCGGCCGTCCTTGGTCTGATATTCGTCCGCCAGCTTGCGCGCGATGGCGGCGGACGCGACGTTGATCTCGCGCACCAGCCCCTCGGCGCCATAGTCCGCCTGGCTGATCGAGTTGGCCGAGAAGGTGTTGGTGGAGACGATGTCCGACCCCGCGTCCAGATAGGCGCGCGTGATCGTCTCGGGCACCTCGGGCTTGGTCAGCGCCAGGATGTCGTTGTTGCCCTTCTGGTCGTGGCCGAGCCCCAGGTCGCCCGCGTACGCCGCCTCATCCAGCTTCCAGTTCTGGATCTCGGTGCCGAACGCGCCGTCGGTGAGCAGCACGCGCTCGGCCGCCTGGGCGCACAATCGCTCGCGGGGGCTCACGCCGCCGCCTCCACCGGTGCCGCCGGCCGCGGGCGCACGCCCAGCAGGTGGCAGATGGCGTACGCCAGCTCGGCCCGGTTCAGCGTGTAGAAGTGGAAACCCTCCACCCCCTCCGCATACAGCCGGCGGCACAGCTCGGCCGCGACGGTGGCCGCCACCAGCTGGCGAGCGGCCGGCCGGTCGTCCAGCCCCTCGAACAGGCGGTCCATCCAGCCGGGAATGGCGGCGCCGCACTGGCCGGCGAAGCGGCGCACCTGCGCCACGTTGGTGACGGGCAGGATGCCGGGCACGATTTCGGCCGAGACACCCGCCGCCGCCGCGGCGTCGCGGAAGCGGAGGTACGCTTCGGGCGAGAAGAAGAACTGGGTGATGGCGCGCGTGGCGCCCGCGTCCAGCTTGCGTTTGAGGTTGTCGATATCGGCCGCGGCGTGCTCGCTGTCCGGATGGCATTCCGGATAGGCCGCGACCGACACCTCGAACGGGTGAAGCCGCTTCAGCCCCGCCACCAACTCGGCCGCGTTGGCGTAGCCGCCGGGATGCGGCGCGTAGGCCGCCCCCTGTTCCGGCATGTCGCCGCGCAGCGCCACGATATGGCGCACACCCGCGGCCCAGTATTCCTCCGCCACCCGGTCGATCTCGTCGCGCGTCGCCTCCACGCAGGTCAGGTGCGCGGCGGCGCTGAGCGGCGTCTCGCGCTGGATGCGCGCCACCGTGGCGTGCGTGCGCTCGCGCGTGGAGCCGCCCGCGCCGTAGGTGACGGACACGAAGCGGGGGGCGAGCGGCGTCAGCGCGCCGATGGCGTCCCACAGCTGCGCGTCCATCTTGTCCGTCTTGGGTGGAAAGAACTCGAAGCTGACCGCCGCCCCCCCCAGGTCGGCGAAGAGGGGACGTTCCGTGTTCAGTTCCAGCGTCATGCCGCCCTCACCTGCTTCATCCTGGCGCCGGGCCGCCGGCCCAGCCACAGCTTCACCGTCAGCTCGTCGCCCGGCAGCGTCTCCATCCGCGCCGGGTCGAGCCCGGCGTCCGCGAACCACCCCGCCACCTGCTCGTCCGAGAAGCCCAGCCGCACGTGCGCCTGCTCGGTGCGCAACTCCTCGTGCGCGTGGGACGCGAAATCGACCACCAGCAACCGCCCGCCCGGCCCCAGCACGCGGGCCGCCTCAGCGATGGCCTGGCCCGGCGCGTGCGCAAAGTGCAGCACGTGGTGGAGCAGCGCCGCGTCCGCCTCTCCGTCCGCCAGCGGCAGCGCGTGAAGATCGGCCTGGCGCAGCTCCACATGGCCCAGCGCCTCTCCGTCCAGCTTGGCGCGCGCCAGACGAAGCATCTCGGAACTGCGGTCGACCCCGAGCGCGCGGTCGGCACGCGCGGCGAACAGCTCCAGCATCCGGCCGGTGCCCGTGCCGACGTCGATCAGCACGCCCAGCGCACCGTCCCCCAGCATCTCGGCCATGGCGGCCTCCACCGCCTCGTCGGCGACGTGCAGGCGGCGCAAGCGGTCCCACTCCCCCGCCCGCGCCTCGAACCAGGCCTGGGCCTGGGCCGCGCGCTCGGCGCGCACGGCGGCCAGGCGGTGGAGATCGGCGCCGTCCGACGCGCCCCAGCCGTCCAGCGCGGCGGCTACCGGCGCCACCGCCGCCGGATCGCCCAGCGCCACGAACACCCAGCTGCCTTCCTTGCGGCGGCGCGCCAGGCCGGCGTCGCACAATATCTTCACGTGGCGCGACACGCGAGGCTGGGACTGGCCCAGCACCTGCGCCAGTTCGCCCACGGAGAGTTCCATGGTCCGCACCAGGCCCAGCACGCGAAGCCGGCTCTCGTCGGCGAGCGCGCGGAAGACATCAATGGGCTGGATCGTCCGGTTCACGCATCAAGACATAAAGAAATCTTTATATGCGGTCAACCGACGAAGCGTCGCGGACCCGAAACGACCTGACGGCGTTCGGACGAGGATATCAACGGCAACAGGGTAACGCCATGAAGAAGCTGATCGTCGCCGCCGCCGCGGCCGCCGCACTCGCCGCGTGCAGCCAGAACACGCAGGACGCGGCCGCCGCCACCGCCAACTCCGCCGCCGCGGACGCGGAGCGCACCACCGACAACGCGGTGGGCGACGTGGACGCCGCCACCGACCGCGCGCTGGGTTCGGCCGAGCGTAGCCTGGACAATGCCGGGGCGGCCGCGGCGGCGGGCGCCGACCGCGCGGGCGACTCCATCGCCAACGCGGCCGACGACGCGGCGGACGCGACCGGCAACGCGCTGGAGCGCGCGGGCAAGGCGATCAAGGACTGACGGCCGGCGCGAGGAGCGGCCGACCGGCCGCTCCTCGCGACCGACGCGCCGGCGGCCAGTAGCCGACGATTGGCGTGAGGCGGTCGAAAGGCCAACTTCTTTAGCCGGCATGTCCGGGACACGGGAGGGGCAGGCAACGGCGACGCTGCCCATCCTTTCCTCATTCTATTTCAGGCAAGCGACGATGCCGGTCACGACCGAGATCGTCTCCTTCGGATCGCGCACGCGTACCGTGTCCATGCCCATGGTGTGCGCGGGATAGTCGTTGCCGCCGGGGAAGATCGCGTCGCCCAGGAATAGCATCGCCTCCACCGCGATGCCGCTCTCCGCCGCGAGCTTGTTCAGGCCGTACGCCTTGTCCACGCCCTCGCGCGTGATGTCGATGCTGGTGGCGCCGCCCATGTTGATCGACAAGCCGGGCAGCTTCTCCTTGAGGTTGGCCTGGATCACCTTGCGCTTGGCGAAGTCGGGATCCCAGTGCTCCTTGGCGTCGATGGGCGCTTCCTGGCCCAGCGCAGAAAAGGTGATCTGGCTGCCCCGGTCCTCGATCCGCTCACCCCAGATCTTTTCCGGCTTGAACCCCGTCTCGTCCAGCGCCTGCTCGAAGGCGGCCAGGATTTTCTCCTTCTGCTCGTCCTCGAACAGCTCGGCGTAGACGGCGCGCCACCCGCGCTCGTCGTGGCGGTAGAGCTTGGTGCCCGTGGTCGGCATCAGCCACAGCCGGCCCAGATTGGCGCGCTCAGGCAGGCGGCTGGCCACCTGCTTCTCGAACTGCGGCCAGTCGCCGCCCGAGATCACGGCCACGTCCGCCACGTCCAGCAGGTCGGCCAGCGTCTCGCCCATGTCGGCCTCCAGCGGCTGCTTGCTGGCGGCCAGCGTGCCGTCGAGATCGAACGCTACGAGCTGCTTCATGGGTGACGATCCTGTGCCGTTGGGGATCCCCGCCTGTTAGCGGTCGCGCGTGCACGCGCAAGACAGGCAGGCTGGTTCACGCAATGTTCCACGTGGAACATCGGCGCGCGGACGGAGCGGCGCGTCGCTTGCCATCTATCGGGCGGCGGCGGAAGGCGATATCCTGGGTCATGCTCGCACGCTTCCTGCTTTTCCTGGCGATGTTGGCGCTCCCTGCGTCGGCGAACGCCGCGGTCACGATCACCTTCTGGAGCCACGAGCTGGGCAACGACTTCCCGCATGCCTTCTTCAGCTTGCGCGGCACGCCCGACGCGGGCGGGGCGGCGGTGGACACCAGCTACGGCTTCACCGCCAAGTCGATCACGCCCGCCATCCTGTTCGGCAAGGTGTCCAGCCGGCTGGACATCGCCAAGCCGCGCTACGTCCGGGGCAGCGACGCACAGTTCGCCGTCACGGTGACGGACGCGCAGTACGCGGCGGTGCTGGCGCTGGTCGACGCCTGGGGCGGGAACAAGGTGAAGTACGATCTGGACACGCACAACTGCATCCATTTCGTGAAGGAGGCGGCGCGGCTCGTCGGGCTGACCGGGCTGGACCAGCCGAAGCTGATGCGCCGCCCGCGAAGCTACCTCCAGGCGGTGGCCGCCGCCAATCCGGGCCGGATCACGGTGATCCGACGGCACGGGCGCGATTACCTGCCCACGCTGCCGCCCGCCGCCGCCGGTCAGGTGCCACCGGCCGCCGCGCCGCCCTCCTCTGGCACGATCTCCACCACATCCAGCGTCCCGCCCGAGCGCGGATAGGGCAGCACCAGCCGCCAGCGCGCCGGCCCGATCCGCTCCACCCAGCCCGCCGCGTCGCGCCGCGCGTCGCGGCCGTAGCGCAGCGGCCGCGCCTCGCCCGCCAGCAGCACGGAGCCCAGGAACACGACGCGCGCGTCGGTGTGGGGGTAGAGGAGGCCCGCCGGCCGCTCGTCGCCGTCCAGCACGGCGAAGCCCGGCGTCCCCTCGTCCGGCCCCACGCGGCACCGCGACGCCGTGTTCTGCACCTCCGCTCCCGCCCCCGTGCCCAGCCTGTAGATACGGCAGCGATAGCTGCCGGCCGGCGGCAGCGCGCCGTCCACCGCCAGGTCGGGGTCGAAGAGTTCGGCATCGCGGCCGGGCGGCACCAGGGGGCGGGCGGCGATCCAGGCGGTGCGCCAGCCGCGCAGCCGCTCCCGGTCGGCAGGCGTGGCGGTGCGTCGCCAGTCCGCGGGCGCGGACCGGTCGGCGACGGCCGGGACCGGTCCGAGTGCCGGGGCGGCCGCCGCCAGCAGCAGCGCGGCCGGGCTCACGCCGCGGTCCACCCCCCGTCCACCGTCCAGTTGGCGCCCGTCACCGACGCCGCCTCGTCGCGGCACAGGAACAGCATGGTGGCCGCCACCTGCTCGGGCGTCACGAACGCCTTGGTCGGCTGGGCCGCCAGCAGCACGTCCTCCATCACCTGTTCGCGCGTCAGGCCGCGCGCGGCCATGGTGTCGGGGATCTGCCGCTCCACCAGCGGGGTCCAGACATAGCCGGGCGACACGCAGTTCACCGTCACGCCGTCGCGCGCGCATTCCAGCGCCACGGCCTTGGTGAGGCCCAGCAGCCCGTGCTTGGCCGCGACATAGGCCGACTTGTTGGGGCTGGCGACGGTTGCGTGCGCGGACGCGGTGGATACGATCCGCCCCCATCCCGCCGCACGCATCAGCGGCAGCGCCGCGCGCATCGCGTGGAATGCGGCGGACAGGTTGATCGCGATGATCGCGTCCCACTTCTCCGCGGGGAAGCGGTCCACGGGCGACACGTGCTGGACGCCGGCGTTGTTGACCAGCACGTCGACCGAGCCGAGCTCGTCCGCCGTCCTGGCGATCAGGCGGGCCACCTCGTCCGGGCGGCTCATGTCGGCGAAGTCATGCAGCACGCGCGCCCCTTGCCCGCCCAGCCGCTCCACCAGCGCCGCCACCGCGTCCGTCTCGCCGAAGCCGTTGAGCATCACGTTCGCGCCCGCGCCCGCCAGCGCCTCCGCGCAGGCCAGCCCGATGCCCGAGGTGGAGCCCGTCACCACCGCCGTCTTGCCCGTCAGGAACATCGCGTCGCTTCTCCGTCTGCCGCCCGACCGTGGACGCCGCGCCGGCCACGCGCAACCCGTGCCCGCTTCGGCCGTTCGGTCGTGACGCCAGCGAAAGGGACGGCCCCATGCGCCTCGACGACTATGACAACGACATCAACGTCGAGGATCAGCGCGGCTCGGGCGGCGGGTTCGGGCTGGGCGGCGGGGGCGGCGGCGGGCTGCTGTTCGGGCTGCTGCCGATGGTGGCCGGGCGCTTCGGCTGCGGCGGCGTGGTGGTGGTGCTGATCCTGCTGGCCGTGTTCGGCGGGGGATTGGGCAACATCCTGGGCGGCGGCGGCAGCGCGCCCTCGGTGCCCGCGGGCCAGGTGGCCGAGCGCGGGACGGACGTGCGCTCGTCGTGCGAACTGAACGGGGAAAGCCGCAACGCGTGCCGCGTGTTCAGCTCGGCCGAGAACACGTGGGAGAAGCTGTTCGCCGCGTCGGGCCAGCGCTTCCAGGCGCCCAAGCTCGTCTTCTACAGCGGATCGGGCCGGTCGGGCTGCGGCGCGGCGCAATCGGCCATGGGGCCCTTCTACTGCCCCAGCGACCAGGGCATCTACCTGGACACGAGCTTCTTCAACGAACTGGCCACGCGTTTCCGCGCGCAGGGCGACTTCGCGCAGGATTACGTGGTGGCGCACGAGTTCGGCCACCATATCCAGACGCTGTTGGGAACCTCGGCACGCGTGTCTCAGGTCCAGGTGCGCGGCAGCGAGCGCGAGGGCAACGCGGCGTCTGTGCGGCTGGAGTTGCAGGCGGACTGCTACGCCGGCGTGTGGGCGGCCGCCAACCGCGACCGGCTGGAGCCGGGCGACGTGGAGGAAGGGTTGACCGCCGCGCGCGCCATCGGCGACGACACGCTCCAGCGCGAGGCCACCGGCCGCGTGGTGCCCGACAGCTTCACCCACGGCACGTCGGAGCAGCGGATCAAGTGGCTTCGCGTGGGGCTGGAAAGCGGAGACCCGGCGCGGTGCGATACTTTCTCGGGCGCGATCTAGGCTCGAACGCGATCTAGGGTACGCGCGTCATGCGGTAGTTGTGGATCGCCACCCCGTTGCGCTCGAAGTCGCGGCGTTCCTCGACCGCGTAGCCGCGCCGGGCGAAGACGGGCCGCGCCGTCTCGCTCGCCTCGATGTAGACGAGTGGCACGCCCCAACCCCTGGCCCGCGCTTCCAGCGCGTCGCACAGCGGCGACGCCAGCCCGCGCCCGCCGTGGTCGGGATGGCAGTAGAGCAGGTCCAGGTGCACGTCCCGCTCCAGATCGCCGTACGCCAGCGCCCAGTCGTCCGGACCGGCCGCCACCAGCGCCAGCCGCCCGTCCGCCCCCTTGGCCGCGAAGCGCGCGGGGTCGGGCGGCGCGGGAGACCAAGCGCGCAGCTGATCCGGTGAATAGTCGCGGGCGGCGGTGCGGTGGACGGCGGCGTGGAACAGCGCGGCCACGTCGTCGGCGTCGGATGGGCGAAAGGCACGGAGGCGATAATGGTCGGCGTTCATCGCGCCAACTTCGCCTTGGACGCGGGCAACAGCAACTTCCCTTATCAAGCCGGGGTGCGGCGCCCATCTGTCTGGAATGACGACCCTATCTTTCCTCGACCTCGTTCCCGTGACGGAGGGCGGCACCGTGTCGGCCGCGCTGGCGAATGCCGCCGACCTGGCCGCCCATGCGGAGGCGCTGGGCTATCGCCGCTACTGGGTGGCCGAGCATCACGGCATGGAGGGCATCGCCTCGGCGGCCACCGCCGTGGTCATCGGCCACGTGGCCGCCGCCACGCGCACGATCCGCGTGGGCGCGGGCGGCATCATGCTGCCCAACCACGCGCCGCTCCAGGTGGCCGAGCAGTTCGGCACGCTGGACGCGCTGTTCCCCGGCCGCATCGACCTGGGGCTGGGCCGCGCGCCGGGGTCGGACCAGCGCGTCGCGCAGGCGATCCGCCGCGCAATGGTGAGCGACCCGGACGGCTTCCCGCGCGACGTGGTGGAGTTACAAAGCTATTTCGCCGACGACGGCCGCACCGGCATACGCGCCACGCCGGGCGCGGGCGCCAGGCCGGAGATGTGGATCCTGGGCTCCAGCCTGTTCGGCGCGCAGCTGGCGGCGGTGCTGGGGCTCCCCTACGCCTTCGCGTCGCATTTCGCGCCGGACCTGCTGGACGAGGCGCTGGACACGTACCGGCGCCAGTTCCGGCCGTCCGCGGCGTTGGACCGCCCGTACGCGATGGCGGGGCTGAACGTGTTCGCGGCGGACGACGCGGGCGAGGCCGAACTGATCGCGTCGTCGCAGATGCAGGCGTTCGTCGCGCTGCGCACGGGAAGCCCCCGCAAGCTGCCGCCGCCCCTGCCCGGCTATGCGGATGCGCTGGGACCGCAGGGTCGCGCGATGCTGGATCGGGTGCTGAGCTGTTCGGTGATCGGGGACCGCGACGCGGTGGCGCGCGGGATCGACGCCTTCGTCAGGCGGACGGGCGCGGACGAGGTGATGGTGGCCAGCGCGATCTTCGACCACGGCGCCCGCAAGCGGTCGCTGGCGATCACCGCCGAGGCCGCCCGGTCGGTGGACGCCGCGCGGGTGCCCGAACCCGCCTGACCGGCGGGCCGGGCGCCGGACTCAGCCCTGGCGGGCCTTGAACCGGCGGTTGGTCTTGTTGATGACGTAGGTGCGACCGCGGCGGCGGATCACGCGGTTGTCGCGATGGCGGTCCTTGAGGGACTTCAGGCTGTTGCGGATCTTCATGGCGCGCGCGGGCTCTATAGCAGGAGGTCGGTTGAAGCCGCGCCGCCTATCGACCGGCCGTGCCACCGTCAACCCGGTATGCCCGCCGCCCGACCGGGACCCGGCACGCCTTCCCGTGCGTTGCCCGGCCGAAACGAACGCATTCGGAGCAGACCACCTCATGTTCGCCCAGCCTCTGCCAATCCGTACGCTGTTGACGCTGGCCGCTGTCGCCACCGGCCTGTCGGCCTGCGCCACCTCCACTACGCTGCCGCCGGCCGAGGCGATCCGCTATCACCTGGGCCAGCCCATCCCGCGCGGCACGGTACGCGTGGAGCCGGTGACGGGCGGCGGCGCGCCCGCCAGCCTGGAGTTCCGCGCCTATGCGGACGCCGTGTCCGCCGAGCTGACGCGCAACGGCTACACGCCCGCCGCGCCCGGCGCGCAGCCCGAGTTCATCGCCGCCGTGGGTTTCCGCCGAGGCACCGAGATGGGCCCGCCGCGCCAGTCGCCCGTGTCCATCGGGATCGGCGGGGGCGGATTCGGCGGCGGGCGGCGCGGCGGCGGCGTGGGCCTGGGCGGCGGGATCGGCTTTCCCATCGGCGGGGGGCAGGGGCGTGAAATCGTGATGTCGGAGATCAACGTCACCATCAAGAGGCGCGCCGACCAGTCCCCGATATGGGAAGGCAGCGCGCGCGGCGCGGCCGACGCCAAGCGGCCCGAGGCCGGCACGACGGCGCTGGCGCAGCGGCTGGCGGCCGCGCTGTTCCTGAACTTCCCCGGCGAATCGGGCCGCACGGTGGAGCTGCGGTGAACCTGTCGATCAACGCCGCCTTCGACGGCGGCAACATCCGGGTGGTGGGGGTGGACGGCGACCGGGTGGAGCTGGAGATCGTCCGCGACAGGGCTTCCGATTTCTACCAGTGGTTCAGCTTCCGCGTGGCGGGCGCGCGGGGACGGCGGCTGACGTTCCGCATTCTGAACGCAGGGGGCTCGGCCTATCCGTTCGGCTGGCCGGGCTACAGGGCGCGCGCCAGCGACGACCGGGTGGAATGGCGCCAGGCAGACACGCGCTACGCCGACGGCGTGCTGGAATGGACGTGGGAGTGCGCGGGCGACCTGGCGTGGTTCGCCTATTTCGCGCCCTATCCCATGGAGCGGCACGAGGCGCTGGTGGCGCGGATCGCGCGTGCGCCGGGCGTGCGGCATCGCGAGCTGGGACGCAGCCTGGACGGGCAGGCCATCGACCTGCTGACCGTGGGGGACGGCCCGCTGCCCGTGTGGTTCTACGCGCGCCAGCACCCGGGCGAGTCGATGTGTTCCTGGTTCATGGAAGGGCTGGTGGAGGCGCTGTGCGACCCCAGCCACGCCGCGTCCGTTCTGCTCCGCGAGCGGGCTACCCTGTACTGCGTGCCGAACATGAACCCGGACGGCACGCGCCGCGGGCACCTGCGCACCAACGCCGCGGGCGTGAACCTGAACCGCGAGTGGCACGCCCCCTCGGCCGAGCGCAGTCCGGAAGTGCTGTGCGTGCGCGACGAGATGGACCGCACGGGCGTGCGTTTCGCGATGGACGTGCACGGGGACGAGGCGATCCCGGCCAATTTCCTGGCGGGCTACGAGGGCATCCCGTCCTGGACCGAGGCGCGCGGCGCGCCCTTCTACGACTATGGACGCCGGCTGGCCGAGCATACGCCCGACTTCCAGACCGAGCGCGGCTACGAGCGAGCGCGGCCGGGCACGGCCAACCTGTCCATGTCCACCAACCAGCTGGCCGAGCGGTTCGGCGCGGTCTCCATGACGCTGGAGATGCCGTTCAAGGACCACGACCCGAACCCCGACCCCGCGTACGGCTGGTCGCCCGAGCGGTCGAAGCGCCTGGCGCGATCCTGTTTGGAGGTGCTGGCGGACATGATCGACGAGCTGTGATCGCGGTGCGCGAGGGCGGGCTGGACCGGCCGGCGGTCGCGGCGCTGCTGACGCATCACCTAGCCGAGATGCGGGGCGAGACACCGGCGGAGAACGCGCACGCGCTCGACCTGTCGGGGCTGGCGGACCCGGCGATCCGCTTCTTCTGCGCCTGGGACGGGGACGTGCTGCTCGGCGTGGCGGCGCTGAAGCGGCTGTCGGCCGAGCACGGCCCGGATCACGGTGAAGTGAAGTCGATGCGCACCGCGCCCGCGGCGTTGCGCCGGGGCGTGGCGCGCCTGCTGCTCGACCGGCTGGTAGCGGAGGCGCGCGGCGCCGGGATGACGCGCCTCAGCCTGGAAACGGGCACCGCGCCGCTGTTCGCGCCCGCCAACCGGCTGTACGAGGCGGCGGGCTTCCGCGACGGCCCCGTGTTCGGCGGCTACCCGGAGAGCCCGCACAACCGCTTCATGACGCTGACGCTGTAGGGGTCCTCACGCCGCGGCGTCGGCGTCCTCCGGCGCGCGGCCGTAGAGTTCGCGCAGCAGGCGGCGCAGCGCCGCCCAGCTGCGCTTGGCCGCCGCCTCGTGATAGCCGAAGCCCTCGCCGGGCTTGGCCGCCGGATCGGTGAAGGCGTGGCCCGCGCCACCGTGCGCCAGCAGCTGCCAGTCCGCGCCGGCCCGCGTCAGCTCCCCGGCCAGCGCCACCACCGTGTCGGGCGGGGCCAGCCGGTCGTCCCAGCCGTGGCAGACCAGCACCTTCGGCTTCATGTCGGACACGGTGTCGTAGGGCGGACGGTCGTACAGGCCGTGGAAGCTGACCACCGCGTCCACGTCGGCGCCGGACCGCGCGAGGTCCAGCACGCATTTGCCGCCGAAGCAGAAGCCGATGGCCACCAGCCGCGTCTCGTCCACCTCCGGCAAGGCCGCCAGCGCCGCCAGCGAGGCGCGCATCCGTTCCAGGAGCAGCGGGCGGTCGGCGTTCAGCTCGTTCATGTAGAGCGCGGGGTTCTCGGAATCGAAGCTGGTGCGCTTGCCCTCCCCGAACACGTCGGCGGCGAGCGCCACATAGCCCAGCCGCGCCAGCCGCTCGGCGGTGCGGTTGTCCGTCTCGTCCTGGCCCAGGAAATTGGGGGCGATCAGGATGCCCGGGCGCGGCCCTTCCGCCGCGTCGTCCCACGCGGCCACGCCGCGGAATGGGCCGCCGGGGCCGTCATAGGTCACGTCGCGCCGCTGGATCGTCATGGGAACCGCCTCCGTTTGCGCGAACGCCGCCGGCCGCTAAGGAACCGGGGTCGCCCGCCGTCAGGAGTCCCCATGCCCCAGCTCGTCCTCGTCCGCCACGGCCAGTCGTCGTGGAACCTGGAGAATCGATTCACCGGATGGTGGGACGTCGACCTGACGGAGAAGGGCGTGGCCGAGGCGCGCGCGGCGGGCGAGCTGATGGCAGCCCGCGGGCTCGACTTCGATCTGACCTTCACCAGCCTCCAGACGCGCGCGATCCGGACGCTGAACCTGGCGCTGGAGGCGATGGGGCGGCTGTGGCTGCCGACGGAGAAGCACTGGCGGCTGAACGAGCGCCATTACGGCGGGCTGACCGGCCTGGACAAGGCGGAAACGGCGGCGAAGCACGGCGACGATCAGGTGAAGATCTGGCGCCGCAGCTTCGACGTGCCGCCGCCCGTGCAGGAAGCGGGCAGCGAATACGACCTGTCGGCCGACCGGCGCTATGCCGGCATCGCGGTGCCCGCGGCCGAGAGCCTGAAGGACACCATCGCCCGCGTGCTCCCCTATTGGGAGGAGCGGATCGCGCCGACCTTGCGCGACGGAAGCCGCGTGCTGATCTCCGCGCACGGCAACTCGCTGCGCGCACTGGTGAAGCACCTGTCGCGCATCCCCGACGACGAGATCGTGGGGCTGGAGATCCCGACCGGCCAGCCCATCGTCTACGAACTGGACGACGGGCTGAACGCGCTCGACCGCTACTACCTATCGGAACGCTGATTGGCGGCCACCCCCGCCTGGCCGCCGCGCTCCACGCCTCGGCTGTTCGTGGACGAGGCGCTGGCGCCCGGCCCCCGGCGGATCGACGGGCCGGCGGCGCATTACCTGCTGAGCGTGATGCGCCTGCGCGAGGGGGCGCCGGTGCGACTGTTCGACGATCGCACGGGCGAGTGGCTGGCGGCCGTGACGGCGGCGGGCAAGCGCGACCTGACGGTGGAGGTGGGCGAGCGGCTGGCGGAGCGCGAGGCCGTGCCCGACCTGTGGCTGTGCGCCGCGCCGCTGAAGAAGAACCGCGTCGACTGGCTGGCGGAGAAGGCGTGCGAGCTGGGCGCGGACCGGCTGGTGCCCGTGGTCACGCGCCGCACGGTGGTCGACCGCCCCAACACCGACCGCCTGCGCGCGCACATGGTGGAGGCGGCCGAACAGTGCGGGCGCACCGCGCTGCCCCAGGTGGCCGAGCCCGTCCCCCTGCCCCGCCTGCTGGCCGACTGGCCGGCGGACCGCGCGCTGTTCTTCGCCGACGAGCAGGGCGGCGCGCCGGCCTTCGCGGCCATGGCCGCGCGCGCCGGGCCGGCGGCCGTGCTGATCGGGCCGGAAGGGGGGTTCGACGACGCGGAGCGCGACGCGATCCGGGCTTGCCCGCAGGCGGTCGGCGTCTCGCTGGGCCCCCGCATCCTCCGCGCCGACACGGCGGCGGCGGCGGCGGTCGCGCTGTGGATGGCGGCGGCGGGCGATTGGCGCGACCGAGCTATGGCGCCCCCGCGCCCGCGCGACTAAGGGCGCGATCATGACCTCCGGATCGGCCGCGTCGGCGAGCGACGCCCCCATCGAATCACGCGCCCAGCTGATCGAGAGCTTCGCCCGCGGCGAGAAGCCGCGCGAACGCTGGCGGCTGGGCACCGAGCACGAGAAGCTGGTCTATCGCGTGGGCGACCATCGCGCGCCCTCCTGGGACGAGCCGGGTGGCATCCGCGACCTTCTGACGGGCTTGACCGAATACGGCTGGACGCCGGTGGAGGAGGACGGCCGCCTGATCGCGCTGTCCGGCCCGGACGGCAGCGTCAGCCTAGAGCCCGCGGGCCAGTTCGAGCTGTCGGGCGCGCCGCGCGCCGACCTGCACGAGACGGCGGCCGAGACCGCGCGCCACGTGCACCAAGTGAAGGCGGTGGGCGAGCGGCTGGGCCTGGGCTTCCTGGGGCTCGGCATGTGGCCCGACAAGACGCGCGACGACCTGCCCCGGATGCCCAAGGGCCGCTACCGCATCATGCTGGACCATATGCCGCGGGTGGGCAGCATGGGGCTCGACATGATGCTGCGCACCTGCACCGTGCAGGTGAACCTGGATTACGCGAGCGAGGCCGACATGGTGGCCAAGTTCCGCACCAGCCTGGCGCTGCAGCCGCTGGCGACCGCGCTGTTCGCCAACTCGCCTTTCCTGGAGGGGCGGCCCAGCGGCTTTCTCTCCTACCGCAGCCACATCTGGTCCGACACCGACCCGCATCGCACGGGGATGCTGCCCTTCGTGTTCGAGGACGGGTTCGGCTACGAGCGCTACGCCGACTACGCGCTGGACGTGCCGATGTACTTCGCGCAGCGCGGGGGCGCTTACGTGGACGCAGCCGGCCTGTCGTTCCGCGACTTCCTGGACGGCCGGCTGTCCGTGCTGCCGGGCGAGCGGCCGACGATGGGCGACTGGGCAGACCACCTTTCCACCGCCTTTCCGGAGGTGCGGCTCAAGACCTTCCTGGAGATGCGCGGCGCGGACAGCGGGCTGGCCGATCAGGTGGTGGCGCTGCCCGCCTTCTGGGTCGGGCTGCTCTACGACAGCGATGCCTTGGCGGCGGCGTGGGACCTAGTGAAGGGGTGGACGCTGGACGAGCGCCAGGCGCTGCGCGACGCGGTGCCCGCGCAGGGGCTGGCCGCGCCGGTGCCGGGCGGCGGTCGTTTGTGCGACCTGGGCGTCCGCGTGCTGGACGCGGCGGAAGCCGGGCTGGTCGCGCGGGGCTTGGGCGAGGAACGCTATCTGGCCCCCTTGCGCGAGCGGCTGGAGAGCGGGATCGTGCCGGCGCAGGCGCTGCTCGACCGCTACGACGGGGCGTGGGACGGCGACCTGTCGCGCATCTACGCCGAGCGGAGCTTCTGACCGGCGGCGCCCCACCGCCGCCTCAGTGGCGGTGCTCGCCCTTCAGCCGGTAGCGGCCGTCGGCATAGTCGGCGAACAGGCCCCGGATCGCGGGGTGGTCCACCGGCTCGTCGCTGTCGTCGGGCAGCAGGTTCTGCTGGCTGACATAGGCGACGTAGGTCGATTCGGCATTCTCGGCCAGCAGGTGATAGAAGGGCTGGTCCTTGGACGGGCGGATCGCGGCGGGGATCGCCTCGTACCACTCGTCCGTATTGGCGAAGACCGGGTCCACGTCGAAGATCACGCCGCGGAAGTCGAACACGCGGTGGCGCACCACGTCGCCGATGGAGAAGGCGGCGTGCGCGACGGGCGGCGCTTCCACCGCGATGCGGGCGGCGGCGTCGGGCAGGTCGTGCTGTGGCATTCCCTTCCATCTAGTGACTGGCGGGCGCCGCACAAGCCGGGCGGGCATGCCGCCCCGCCCGCATCAACCCGCTTGTGCCCCGCCCCCCGGTGCGATAGGTGGCCGCCTCCCGCCGGCCGGTCCTTGTCTTATGCGGAGAGGTGCCAGAGTGGTCGATTGGGACGGTCTCGAAAACCGTTGTGCCTTTACGGGCACCGTGGGTTCGAATCCCACCCTCTCCGCCAAGGCGTCTGCCGCCACCATATTGTAGCAGGCTGAAGCGCTGCCAGTGCAGTGGCTTAGTGGACCGCTGAGGCGTCTATAGACGCGCCCTCGACACCCCAATCGCAACGCGCCGGGCCACAGCGTCTCTGCCGGGCCAACCCGCTAACGGTTTTGCTACGATCTGGGGCGCTGATTTGGTGCTGGCAGGCGTGGGTTTGAGGGCGTTAGGATTGTGCCATGGCTGGCCTGACTTCCAGTGCGGAGGCACCGCGCTACCTTGAGGCTTATCCCCGCCTGTCCGTCGCCGAGGCGTGGGCTGTACATCGGCGTGGCCGCCCGATCGTCCTGTGGCGCAATAGGTATCATCACGTCGTCGGCATGGCGGAGGTACGCTGGCTGGATCGTATGAACTGTGAGGCGGATTGGATGATCGACGACCTGCCGTACCTGGACGCCGGACAAGGAACGCAGAGCATTGCCGTCACCCTGTCGAACATGTCCCATGGCATGCAGCGCACCATGGCATGGTGCCCAAGATGTGACAGCGGTCATGGACACATCGTATACGACGGGGAAGACTGGTCGTGCAAGAACGCGATGCGTCTCATCAACCGATCCGCCTGCCTGGACGAGGTTGTGCGCGTCAGCGAGAAGATGGACGAGATCGAAGGCTTGATCCAGGATGGTCGCCCCGGCGGGATGCGAGAGAAGAACTACCTGGAGCTTCAGCGTAAGCTGGTGCAGCTGAACGTGATCCTCGCCGGACGGCCGCGCAGATCGGCGTCGAGCGACTACCGGCATCATGTGACGTCGGAATGGGTGAGTGACGGCGGCTTCGCCGATCACCTGCGCGCGAGGCTCGGTTGAGCAGGTCCCGCGACGCCTCACGCTACATGGGTGGTCCACGGCTGTTCCACGACGAGCCGCTGGAATAGTACCTGACCCGCCAGTCACGGGACCAGTGGCTGGCCATGTTCCCGCACCTGCTTCAGGGCACACCCTTCTCCCGCCTGCGGCTCAGAAGAGGCCTGCAGGCCGCCGCTGCGTTCACCAAGCCCCTCCGCCTCGACGGCAGTTGCGAACTGCGCGTTATCCGGCGCGGGCGGTGGCCCCGTGTGCAGTGCCTGCTTTCCCTCACGGGCGACGTGAAGCTGCTGCAATGCTCTTCACCGGTCCACTCCGCTCGGCCACTCCATGGACGATCAGGCGATGGGATGCTGGTGCTGGAGGTTGCGCTGTTGGACGGCGAGGTGCGCTTCGCTGCTCCCATGATCCAGTGTGAGATCGAGGCCGTGGCTGCTGCGCTCGCGCAGCAGGAACAGGTCATCGACGCCCATAACCGCGCCACCGCCGCCAGCCTCGATGCCTTCGTCAACGAAAGCTGGTCGGCTCTGAATGCGATGCGGAGGTTCGGTCGGCCAGCGTACGAGCACTGGCGTACCGAGACGAGAAAGGACCTTCTCAGGATCGCGCAAGCCGCAGGCCGGTGATGGGCATTCGGTGCCAGCCGCTTTTCGATATGGTCGGCCTTCGCTAGCCTGGGACGATGGCGCATTCGCAGGACGCATTGGCCTTCGAGCGGCCGGAGGACCTTGCCGCCTGGCTCGCCGAGCATCACGCCGCCGGCCGCGAGTTGTGGGTGCGCGTCTACAAGGCTGGTTCGGGACAGCGCTCGGTCACCTGGGCGGACTGCGTTGTGGAGGCCATCCGCTTCGGCTGGATCGATGGCCTGAAGCGACCGGGCGACGAGCGCTCCTACCTCCAGCGGCTGACGCCGCGCCGGGCAACGTCGAACTGGTCCGCCAGGAACCGCGACCACGCCGACCGGCTGATAGCCGAAGGGCGCATGACCCCCGCCGGGCTCGCCCACGTCGAGGCCGCACGTGCGGACGGACGATGGGATGCAGCGTACGAGGGCTCGGCGACCATGGTCATGCCCCAGGACTTCCTCGACGCGCTGGCTGCCCTGCCCGACGCCGAGGCGTTCTTCCGGACGCTCGACCGCAAGAACCTGTACCCGATCTACTACCGCCTCCAGACGGCCAAGCGGCCGGAGACGCGCGCGCGCAGGATGCAGCAGATCCTGGGGCAGCTCGGTCGAGGTGAACGCTTCCACTGACGTGACCCTCTTTCGGCCATGAGGGGTAGGCGGGGTCCGACCCGGGACCTGTCGCTTATTCAGATAGCGTTTCGATTGGCCTCGCCGGCACCGCTGATGGGCTGGACGTGCGCGGCGCAGTTCAGCAACCTCGACATGTTGATCGTCACGGAGGCTTCGCTTGATCCTGCTGCTCGCCGCCCTCGCCGCCGCCGCCCAGGCGGACAGCCAGCCGCGCTGGACCCCGCCCGCCCGGCCGGAGATACCGGTCCGCGACGAAGCCTATCCCGGCACGCTCGTGCTGGAGGTGGACGCGCGACGGGCGGGCAAGCGCATCCTGAGCGCGCGCGAGGTCATCCCCGTCGCGGCCCCCGGCCCGCTGACGCTGCGCTATCCACAATGGCTGCAGGCGAACCATGCGCCGACCGGCGCGGTGGGATCGTTCGCCAACCTGCGCTTCACGGCCGGCGGCCGGCCGCTAGCCTGGAAGCGCGATCCGGTGGACATGTACGCCTTCCACCTGAACGTGCCGGCCGGCTCGGACCGGGTGGAGGCGGTGTTCGACGTGGTGGGCACGGGCGCGGGCCGCGCCTTCGCCACACCCGACCTGCTGGGGCTCCAGTGGGAGCGCGTGCTGCTCTACCCGGCCGGACACCATGTGCGGCGCATTGCGGTCAGGCCCAGCGTGCAACTGCCGGACGGCATGACGGGTGTGTCGGCGCTCGACGGCGAGCCGCGGACGGGCCGCGTCGCCTACCCCGTCACCGACGTGGAGACGCTGGTGGACAGCCCCATGTTCGCCGGCCGGCACTTCAAAGCCTGGCCGCTCCGGCGCGGCGTGGACCTGAACGTCGTGGCCGAGGACCCGAAGAGTCTAGCCGCCACGCCGGAGCAGATTGCGGCGCACGCCCGGATCGTGGATCAGGTCGACAAGCTCGTGGGCGCGCGTCACTTCGACCGCTATGATTTCCTGCTGGTGCTGCAGGAGAGCGGCTTCGGCGGCGGGGTGGAGCATCACCGCTCGTCGGAGAACGGGTCGGGGAACGGCTATTTCACCGACTGGGCCGGCACGCCGGTGGTGCGCGGGCTGCTGCCGCACGAGTATTTCCACAGCTGGAACGGCAAGTTCCGCCGGCCGGCAGCCACCTGGCGCCCCGACTTCCACCTGCCCATCGAGAACGAGCTGCTCTGGGTGTACGAGGGGCAGACCAGCTACTGGGACGTGGTGCTGGCCGCGCGGTCGGACATGGTGCCCCGCGACGTGGTGCTGGGTCAGATCGCCAGCGACGCCGCCTTCTATCAGGCGCAGGCAGGCCGCGCCTGGCGGCCGCTGGCCGACACGGTTAACCAGCCGATCATCGCCTATGGCGGCGGCCAGCCCTACCCATCCGCCCAGCGCGGCGTTGAATACTACAACGAGAGCGCGCTGATCTGGCTCGACGCCGACACGCTGATCCGCCAGCGCAGCGGCGGCAGGCGGTCGATGGACGACTTCGCCCGCAGCTTCTTCGGCATCCGACCCGGTGACAGGGGCGTGGTCACCTACACCCGCACGGATCTGGTCGCCGCGCTGAACGCGGTCGAGCCCTATGACTGGGAGGCGTTCCTGCGCGACCGCATCGACCGGGCCGGTGCGCCCGTGCCCTTGGCCGGCGTCGAGCGGGGCGGCTACCGTCTTGTCTTCCGCGACGAGCCCAACCCGTACGACAAATCGGCGGCGGCGTTGCGCAAGCAGCTCGACCTTACCCACTCGCTGGGCGGCCGCGTCGGGGCGGGCGGGTCGATCCTGGAGGTGCAGTGGGACGGGCCGCTGTTCCGGGCGGGCGTGGGTCCCGGCGCCACGATCGTCGCGGTGGGCGGCCGCACCTATTCTGACGACACGCTGAAGGCCGCGATCACCGCCGGTCGTACCGGCAAAGACTCGATCCGACTGCTCGTAAAGGAGGGCGCGCGCGTGCGGGAGGTGGCGCTCGACTATCACGGCGGCCTGCGCTGGCCCTGGCTGGAGAAGGCGGTGCCGGGAGAAGCGCTGCTCGACCGTGTACTGACGCCGCTTTGAGGGGTAGACTTCACCGCAACGGTCCTTCCCGCGGCGGCGCAGACCCACAATTGGTCATTTAACAGGGCCTATTCCCTCCTCACTTTTGGCCGTCCGTTCATTTAATATCTAGGGTCAGGACTCGTTGATCAGAGCCAGAAGATGACGGTGGCAGCGAGGGCGATGGCGGAGAAGAAGATGGTAGGGCAGCGGTCGTAGCGGGTAGC
>Ga0325400_1001249_pt1 | contig 20695 bp, 7 predicted proteins | sample PopdelMetagenome_2_FD_205662 | JGI IMG/M metagenome (GOLD analysis project Ga0325400, IMG submission 205662) | Populus deltoides microbial communities from Bellville, Georgia, United States - Xylem-PdKOR-R1 | ecosystem: Host-associated > Plants > Phyllosphere > Stem > Wood/Secondary xylem...
GTGCCCCATGCATAGAGTCCATGATGTCACAGGGATGGGAATCATTTTGGGGAGGTCAACGCTGTAATGATAATTTTTGATAAAAAAGGTAGCCAACATTCTTTCTATTTCCTCTTTCTGATTTTTTCTTTTATCCCATTTTGTAACGAGTATAGTCCATAAACACCACGAAACATTGGTGCGCGATGGTTTTGGAGATTTTGGGTTTACTGCCTAGGCATCCAAGGGGTAGCTCGCTGCTGGTTGTAAAACAGTTGATATTCTTTATATAATGGGGTGGGAAGAGAAGATTGGTTTGTATATGGTGCTCAATTCCTTAATCATTTTGGCAAACTAGTTTCCTTGTTTATTGTGTTGTACGTTTATGCTTAAGAAAGTTATAGAGTGCAACTACTATACTATAGAGGTTGTAGTAGTTGTTTTTTAAAGTGTTTTTTATTTTAAAATATACTAAAATAATATTTTTTTATTTTTTTAAAAATTATTTTTGATATCAGCACATTAAAATGATATGAAAATATAAAAAATATATTAATTTTAAAAAAAATTTAATTTTTTTTTAAAATTTTTAAAAATACTTTTAATATTTTGCGTTGTAATAATAGTTTTAAAAACAAGAAGCATGTTATTTTTATTGGACTAAAATGTAATTATATGTTTGGTGGATGAATCAAAAGTTATTTGGTTTCTGCTTGGGAAACAACATAAGCTTAAAAAATATGAAACTATTTTGTTGATGCAGTGATAGTTGTTTTAGTTTTTGAGGTTATAGCTTGATAAAAAAAAGATTTTAAAAGATATATTTGATTAAATTTATGTTTGATGAGTTTTTATTTATAAAATAAATAAAAAAAAGACCAATTGTTAAGGTTTCTTAACAAGTGAAGAAGAAAGAGATGAAGAACAGAGAATTTGTGAGAAGAATTCGAGAGAGAAGAGTTGAGACAAGAGTTGAGACTGAATTTTCTGTATTCTATATTCTGACCTTAAATCAAGTTTAGAAAAAAAACTAGATCCTTGCAGCTCATCCAGTAGGTCATCGATCAAGGGAATAGGAAATTTGTTCTTGATAGTGACTTCATTCAGCTACCTAAAGTCTACACAGAATCGCCAGGTGTTGTCCTTCTTTTTGACCAAAAGTACTGGTGAAGCAAATGAGCTCACACTTGGTTGAATGATGTTGTTGCATAACATCTCTTTGACCATCTTCTCGATCTCCCCTTTTTGGAAGAAAGAGTTCTTATATGGCCTGCAGTTTACAGGTTGAGCTCCTGTCTGCAGTGGAATTCTGTGATCATGCCTCCTCCTTGGTGGTAATGCAGTAGGTTCTTGGAAAACCTCTGCATACTCTGTTAATAGCTCCCCTACTTTCGTATTAGCCAAGACTGCTACTGGTGTTGTGGTTGCTTCTATCAGAAAAAATTGCCCAACGAAGCCCATGATAGAAGTTTTTAAGTTCTTTTGGACCTTCTCTACTGTTATTGGCTGTAGACTGGCTGTTTCGATGATGCCCTTGAGCTCTAGCATCCTTAACACATATGAAAAATAAATTTTTATGAATGAAAGGTAAGTTATTTTTGTTTTTACAAAACTAAAATGTGAAAAGTAATTATGTTTTGAGTTCCTTTCTACCTGAAAAAAAATAAAAAAAACCTACTACAAAAATAAATATATTTGAGCATAGCTAAAAATTTATTTTAGCTGGTTCTTTGAAAAATATGATTATATTCATGCTTTTTAAAATAAAAAGTCATGAATGTTTTATTATTTTTTATATGTAATTGTTGATTGCTTCAAATTATGTTCACTTTAATTATTTAATAACACTTTAAAATAATTCTTTTATTATAGTAGAAATAAATAATAATAATCATAATAATACAAATGCGTATACTTAAAGAAATAATGAAAATTTAAATAATTTAAATAATATATACTACTTAAAACCACTATTATGTTATTTAGCTAATATTTTTATTTTATGCATTTCATAATATTTAATCAAATATTGAGGTATGCTTATTGTATCTCTCAATATGATTCTCTTTTTTTCTTTTTGTTGTTTGAATAAAAGTTCTTTTTGCATAGTAACAATCATATCTTATTTTATTTTTGTCTTTTCATGTTTCTCTTTTCCTTGATTTTTTTTAAATTCATCTTTTTACATTCCATTTCTATTTTGTTCTTTATAATTCTCTAAAATCAATCTAACATGAAAACTTGTGCTACCATTGTTTTTTTTAACTTGCTTCTCTTTTTTGTTCATTTTCTCATAATGCATCCATGCTAGTATTGATCCATATTTCTATAAGACAAATATCCTCTTCCTCCCTAAAGTTGCTAAATTGCTTTATCTTCTTAGTTTTAGGTGGATTTTCACATGGTTTTTAAGATAACATAATGGCTTGATTGGAGTATTGAATGAGTAGATCATAATTTTCTTGTGATAGTTGTGTATTCAGGTCGGACATGTCATCCATGAGATTAGTGAAGTAGCCATTGTCTTGAGATTTCATTAAAAAAAAAAACCTAGTAATTGTGAATGAGAAAGAAATTCAAATTAAGCAAATAAACTTGAAAGAGAAAATATATAAAAAATAAAATCGAGAGAAATTGCATAAGATAGGGAAGCATTGCGTTCTCAATTGGTAACCTCATTGGGTATTGTTTTGTTACCTTTTCATTTAATCAAAATAATTTTTTTTTCAGTGTTATAAGATACAACCCACTCAGTTGGGTCTGATAAGGTTAACTTGGTCACGTATTGATTTAAGATTTGGTTGCAGTCATGTTAGTGAATTTTTTTTTTAAATAAAAGTTTGGGTTAATTCAAATCAACAAAAATAACTTGCAAGCGATCCAGAACTTGGGCCAAGTCAATATCTAAATTGTGTTTCATATATATATTTTTTGTTTTTTTCCTCAATGAAAGCTGAAAAAGTTTAATATTATATAGATATAGCTACAAAACCAAACTGCTTGAAAAATATATAATATTTTAATCCATGTCTTATAAAAGATAGGTTAAAGTACATGAACATCTTCAAGTCATTTTTCCATGCATAAACATGTGTGTGTATATATATTATACTCAAAGAACAAATCTAGACCTCAACCATTTTTAATGGACACATCCTAAATCTAAACCTTAGGGTTTATAGTTCTCCATACACCAAACATAAATTTGTTTATAAATCACATCTTCAATAAATCATAAATTTGTTTATAATCTATGATATAAAACTACAAGTGAAATTTACTGAAATAATAATATGAAAGGGAGAGACTTGGAAGAGAAAGAGAAGTAAGGGGAAAAAAACACACTAGCAAAAAAGTAGTATTTCTCATAATAATAATAATAATAATAATAATAATATCACAAATGATAACTAGGCTAAAAGGATGAAGACGAAGCGTTACACAGGATTGTTCACGAATACGCGTGTACTGCGCCTGCCTTGATTTTGTATGATAATTCATATTTCTTTTTGGGGATGTGCATACTGCTTGGTACAATATGGGCCTTTTAGGTTTACCTTTAAGATGGAAATGGGCCGGGCTTTTCAGGCATGCCAAGAGGCCTTATATGTGCAAATGGGCTCGTTTTCAAGGTCTGATTTTGTACTTTGTTTGGGCCATGTGTTATCCCCATGTGTGCATTTTTAATTGTATTGTATCTTATCACACTTCAAGCTTGCCCTTTCAATAATAATAATAATAAAAACAAAATGAGATTTTACATAACTTAGTTTATAAAAAATGGCATGACCAAGTCTGTTAAATGTTGAAAAATACCAATAGTTACATTTTTGTTTTTGCATGCCTCATCATTGTACAAAAAAAAAAACATTTGTCTTTTTAGCTTTTTTACAAGAAAGAAAAGTCAATCAAATGCTCATCATTTCACACCCATTTCATCATTTCACACCTATTTCTTAGCTTTATAACAAGTTTATTAAGTTCATTAATTTTTTTTTTAAATTAAAAGGTCTATTGAACTGACATATCTAAGTTTTTAAATAAATAATAACGTAACCTTGTTCCCTTTCATTAACCAAATCAAAAATATTTTGACCTTTAATTCTAATTTTTAAGGTTAATAGACTCACAATAAGCCAGTGCTTGAAACATAAAAAGTAAAATATATTCATTGACGCCATAGTAAAATATATTAAATTTGAGAAATATTCACCAATATCAAAATTAGAAATATTATTTGTCCAATATCTATTGATATCAGAGTTAGGAATATTAGTATTCACTAATACTATAATTGAGAGTATTTTTAGCTCAATTTTCACTGATGCTAAAGTCAAGAATATCATACTTTTTTTTTATGTAATACTTACCAACACTAGGATTGGACGTGATTTAAGTTGAATATTCATTGACGCAAGAGTCATGAATATTATGGGCAGACTATCAATAACATAACACAACCTACCCTTCACAATTTAAGAAAAAACCAACAATGCAACCTATCTCAGTTAAGATGTTATATGGATGATAATATCTTTTTTTTACATAATCAATCCCGTACCATATAATATTTGTTGACTAGTTAGAGTTCTTAGAGATCATAGTATTAGGTGATGATTTTTTAAACAAGACTTTTCCCCTCTAAGAACAAGATGCCAAATATTTGTTTTTTTTAAAGGTCGCTGCGATGTTAGGTAGCAACAAAATGGCAACTCTATTGGGGAAAATATTGGACTAAGCTTCGCCTTTTGTTTGTTAATTTCTACGATGTTTATTATGTTGTGTTTGTTTGTTTATCTGTTTTGACATCTTTATCATGCATATATTGGATATAAACTTGTGCATTCACACACCGTGCACTATACTTTGAATGCACACAATATCAACTTTAGATTAGGTAGAGGAGTGACGGTATCCCCAATAACTTTAGTCTGGGTAAGACTATTAGAACCATCCAACTTTTGTTTAATTATTTACTTGGCAGTGATATGCCAATATGATATTATTCAGAGCCTCTATCTTTACCCTTTTTGTAAGCCTCATATCAACCTTTCAATGGTGATCATTAAGCATATGAAAGATCTTTTAAGACCAGGTAATAACCTACCTTGATACACCTAATGTCTAGAGTCTACCTTTAGGTTGTGCCCTTTGTAAATTTCACCAAGGCAAGTTTAACATGTAGCATTTTAATTTCAAGGCTTATAGGTGACATAATGGCCCTGATTATGAGATCATTACTATTGAGTATGAGCATGAGTCCGAATCACTGCAGCTGATGGAGGGAGATTACCCTAGTTGGGATGTTAGCGAGATACCATAACTTAAGGATACAATATGTGTGGTAAATGATGTCAGCAAAATGGTCCAGCTCATTAAATGCCTAGAAGATTAGACATAATTTACCAAGATGAATGAGAGGATTTTACACCTTTTGAAGGTGCCAATGCTATCATTGGCCATAAAAGCCTTAATACACTTTTAGGACCTCGTTATCGATGGTTTACATTCGGAGATGTAGATATAGTATATACTATTGAGGAGTGTGATATCTTGATATATTTCTCTGAAGATGTTCACAAGGTATACTTTCACCAAAGAACCAAGAATATCCTGGAAGAACTTGCTAAGCTATTAGGAATCACTCAGATGAACAAATATAGAGAGAAAAAACTATGGAGGCTTAAGATGGAAACAACTAGAGGAGTTGCTAATTGCAAAAATTTTTGATCCAAATGCTAGAATGGAGAAGTGTAGAATATTGATTTTAAGGATATTTATATAGAATTATATCTCTTTACTGTTGGAATTATCAATTTGGAAGAAACCAATTTGTTTGTTGAGTATAAGAATACCAAGATTAACCCCTATGCTGCAATCTTGGATGAGACAATCCCATATATCAACCATTATAGAAAAACTAGGAAGGGCTCCATGAGATGTTGTGCCCCAAATCTATTTATCTAGATGGTGAGTCATATAGAGGCTGTGACTCCGATATTTAGAAATTTTTTGTGGTTTGACCAAAAGTCACTTAAGTTGTTTATGTCAAAAGAGTAGGAGAACTTTTCTAAGGATGACTGGAGGATGAAATTGCAAGAACTTTCATAAAGCAAGTTTAATTGAAGATCCTTGTGGATGAGAGATATGATATGCTTAATGGGATGTAGGAAGAAACCCTGAGTGTTAATCAAAATGACTGGATATATTTGCTATATTTTGGTTGCAAGATAGCTTGGGGGCATACAAAGCATTCTTAGAACAATTGGTTTGGCTAAGTTTTCAGGAGTTTACAAAGAGGCTGTTATGGAGGTGCTAGAGAACATGAGACAAGATTGGAAATCCTTGGTGCTGAGAAAAAAGGAAGTTGAAGTAATAAATCCCATAATTAGTGAAAAATATCCCATATGGGGTAATGAAAAAGTAATCAATATGACAAGAACTTCTAAAGCTAGGGACAATCAGAGGCAGAATGGATGGTGAGGGAGAATTGAAAGAATATGTAAAGTTGTTATAGATTAAGATTAAAACAAATGAAAAGCTGAGATTGTCTTTTAGCATTAGTTAGCTGAAGAAAGGGCTACAAGAAAGATAACTAAGGAAAAAAAAACTTTGTGGCTCAAGACTAGATGAAGGCAATGGATGAGCTGGAGGCATAAAAAGCAGCTGATCAGGACATGGTAAATTATAAAGAAAAGGTTGAGTGTTAGGAAGAATTAGTTGTTAAGACTATGACAAACTTGAAAATTTAGTTAAATGATTTGGATGAGCTTAAAGCTTAACTAGCAAATGCCAAAGTTGAATTAGCTAGAGTTAAGAAGATAGCTAGGAGTCATGAAGATTTGAAAGTCAAATGTAGTGGCAATAAGATCAAAGTGTAGGCATGAAAAGCTAAGTTGATAAAAGAAATGATGAAGACTAAACAATTGTTGAAGAGGAAAAGAAAGCTAGAAAACCACAATCAATCATTAGAAACTACTAATAATACTTCATCTAGAAATAATTTTTTTTTAAGAGGATAAGGGAATTCCAAGAGCACATTAATAGAGTTGTTATTGAGGCTCATAGGCTACGAGTAAAGGTTCTTTAAGTCAGAGAAGACATCATAAAATATCAAAAAAGCATAAATGATATTGATGATTTTTAAAAAAAGGTATAGCTAACAAAAGTAGTGCCTTTACTCAGCTAATGACTAGTTAGAGGAATTTCCATTGTAATGAAAGAAATTTGGATGATTAATAAAAAAAGATGAGACCTATATTTGGTTTGAACATATGTATGGATAAGTTTTTTTTCTTAAAAGATAAAATGTATGGCTAAAAACCCAGATGAAAAAAAGCTGGTTAGATCTCCTTTTAGCAACATAATAAAGGTATCAAGTTCTTGCTCAATTGCATATCCAAAGAATAACAATCACACCCATGAAGGGCGAATCCATATCCAATATACCTTTTTCATACATCTATAGTCATGCATTTCACATAAATATTCTTATAAATTGCCATATTCTACATATTTAGGTGAAATATAGGTCCCTCTATTAAGTTGCACCTATAACACTCGACTGAGAAGAAGACAAATAGAGAAGAAAGAAAAAGTCCTATTAGAGGCCCAACATAAAAAGAAGTTAAAGAATCTTAAAAAATATGTCACAAAGTTTACCAGTATACTTAAACAGGCCTTGAGGTCTAAATTCAAAAAAAAAACATCCATTTATCCAACAGTCATAACTCAATTTGCATTGATGCCTATAACTTCTTTCAATCCATAGAATCTGAGGATAAAAGGGGCATCACCTGAATCTCAACATGTTGTCTGTTTTCCATCTACTTTACTAGTGTGTCCTATAAGGATGCCTTCTGCTATAGACTTGAAAATGGAGGAGTCTTAAAAGGACAATGCAATAAGATAAAATAACTTGGAAAATTTAGTTGTCTAGGAGGAAAGGATGAGGGAAATTAAAGGAACTAACTTGTATAATCATTTAAAGGCTGTTGAGATGTATTTAGTTCTTAATGTTATCATTCCAAATTTTTTTAAAAGTGCCAGAATTTATCAAATATACTAGAACTCGATGCCTGATAACCCATATCAAAGCATGTTGCAATAAAATGGTTGAGGTGGTTCAAGATGAAAAGTTGTTGATTTATTTTTTTCAAGATAGTCTAAGTGATCTTGTCCTCACTTGGTATATATGATTGGACAATACCAGAGTAAAAGGTTGAAAGGATTTGGTTGATGCTTTTATTAGGCAATATAAATTCAATATGGATATGACCTCTAATAGGTTAAGCTTACAAGCTATGAAGAAGGGCAACAAAAGTCCATAAGGAAATACGCTTAAAGGTGGCATGAAACAACTGCATAGGTTAATCCTTTATTGAAAAATGAGATGGTCAATTTATTTTCCAACACCTTTAAGGCCTCATACTTCAAATACTTAGTTGGAAGCTTTGTACAACATTTCACTAACCTAGTTGTTATAGCTAAAAAATTTAAATAGACTATCCTGGTGGGTAAGATTATTGACTCTAATAAGAAAAAAAGAAATTGAAGTCCACAATGTCGAAAGTGGATGCAAGGAAAGGAAGAAAAATTACCAAGACAACTGCTACTTTAAAACATTTGCTCCTGCCCATGCCATATCCAATATGAATTTTACCTCACCTTTTTTCTATAAGCCAAACCAACATTTAAACCAACTCACCAAATAATTAGACAAACAAAACCTCTCACCCGCATAAAAGTTTTTAAGGAAGCCAATAAAAACTTATACCACTACCCATACCCCTTAGTAAAATGTACCAATAGTTATTTAGTATCTACCAAGATATACATGTTCCTTTAATACCTTTGCAACCACCATTCTTATAATGATATAAACTTGATCAAACATATGAGTACCATACCGGTATCACTGGTCATAACATTGATGGTTGTGTTACATTTAAAATAAAGATCTCTTAACTCATCAAGGCCAAATAGATTACCTTTGATGAAACCCCAACTATGAACTCAAACCAGCTGCCAAACTATACTTCTATAAATGGAGGGGTTAAAGCCATGAAGATAAGAAAAAAAGGTGAAATTGTAGGTACAAGATATATATATATATATATATATATATATATATATATATATATATATATATTGTAGGTATCACTAGTTTTTTTGAACATTATGTTGATTCCTATGAGGAATTTTATTATAAGGTAGAAAATATGATGACATTGAGAGTGTTAAGAATATATGATAAAAAAGAAGATGTTGTAGTGGGGATGGTGGCTGGAAAAAAAAATAAAAAGATTAAAGTTTATAGATATTAGTACACCGCAAGAGGACCTTAAAAAATGATTCCAACCAAGTCGACAAGTAAAACCAAAGAAAGCTATAATGCTTTACCATATAAATATGTGTATTATTTTCATATCAAGAGTTATATTTCTATCTTCCATGTTTAAATAGGAGGGTTAACTCGAAGTAGGAGATGTTTTATTCTTGAAGAACTAGAAAATCATAGTAAAGGCAAAGGAAAATATATGGTAGAATTGACTAAGATAATTGAGGTTAACAAGCTAGTTAGTGAAGAGTATGCTAATGAGTTTATGAAACTAATAAAGCATAGAAAATATAATGGCGGGTCAGTTGAAAAAGATATCAGTTGGGATTCATCTGTCATGATTAATTATGAGTTTAGACTTGCATAAGAATGCTCTCCAAAAAGTTTTTAATGAGGTATAAGTTCCTCAAGACATCATATAGGATTCCATGGAACATTTGGTACGAAGGATTTAGGCCACTAACTACTTTTACTTTACTGATGTCGAGCTTGATCTTGAAGGGTCTAGTCATAATAAACCACTATATATCACAGTAAAATACAAAGATTATATGTTTGCTAAGGTGTTTGTAGATAATGATTCTGCTATAAATATACTGCCAAGGCATGTACTTTATAAAATGCCTATTAACATCTCTCATATAAGGCTAAGTACCATGACTGCTAAAGCATATGATGGGTTATCCAGGCCAATTATTAAAAATATTAATGTTAAAGTGATCATTGGACCACATCTGTTCCAAGTGACATTGCAAGTGATGGATATCCATCCCTTATACAACATACTGCTAGGTAGGCCTTGGATACATGTAACCAAAGCTGTTGTATCTTTCTTACATCAGCAAGTCAAATTTATCATCAATGAAAATCTAGTGACCATAAAATCTAGGGGGCCCTGTATATGACGAGGAATGTGGTGATCCCTTACATTCAAATTGAGAAAAGTAAGGATGAAAATCTTCATGCATTTAAGGTTGTAAATGCCAAATAGGTACTTAAAAATACAATATAAAGGAAGCCAAGGATCTCTGAGACCATAAAAATAGTCGTTACATGTTTTTTGAAGCACGGGCTATCGTTCCAATATGACCTAATCACAAGAATACTTAAAAGGATCAGTATGATGAAAATGAAGTGTGTTGATTAAAGGTTTGACTTAGGGTTCAAGCCAAGAAAGACGAATTATAAATGAGCAGTCGAGATCAAAAAAGAAACAAAAGATTGGCTCGGATTGAGGGAAGAGAGCCCAATTAAGATAAGATAGAGATCCATCTATTCATGTAACATTTCCATGGCCTGTTTATTAGATAAGGGTCGACGATGAGTTGGAGAGCCTGAGAAAAAAGCTTAAAGATGTTATTATCAACTATCTGGAAAGATTTTAAAAAATAAGACCATGATGGAGATCTTGAGGTTATAAAAAGATCTTATAAAATTTTGCTTCATCTGACTATCAACACCCTAGAAGATGTCTTGTCTAAATTTATGAGAAAGCTGACCAACGGAGAAGAGTTGAACAATTAAGACATTTAGGAAGTCCTGATTGTTTTCAAAAAGTAATTTTCATAATATGCTTTATCTATATGCTTTTGTTTTCTTTGAATAATGTAATCATGGCTCAAAATATTGGCAATAAGGCTTTGTTGTGGAGTCTTTTTTCAAATTTTAGTTAGATCATGCATTTTCTTTTCAATTGTGTTTTTTTATTTTTCCTTTTCCTATTTATTTTCCCAGATAAAAATTATACACTCAAACCAAAACACTTTTTGCTTTCAGGAAATCTAAAAGCGACTCTTTAATAAATTCATAAACCTACTACATTGAGAGTAATTGACCTAACTTTGATAAAAGTATAGTTGCAATGGATAAGGAAGGATATGAGGAGGAAGACACTAAAGATTATACCAAGTTAGTTAAACAATCTGAGCATGCCTAGGATCCCGTCAAAGAAGAGATAAAATTGATAAATGTATGCATTAAACAAGATAAAAAAGAACTGAAAATCAGGATGTTGATTATCGTTGATATGAGAAATGGTTTGGCTGCTGTTTTATAAAGTATGCTGATGTTTTTGCCTTATCATACGCTGAAATGCTTGGTTTGGACACTAAGATTGTGGCACATAGGTTGCCTCTAATAAAAGGTTGCAATCTTGTCAAATAGAAGCTATGAAGGACAATGCTTGATATATTGATCAAGGTTAAAGAAGTGAAGAAATAATGAGTTGCCAAATTCCTTGAAGTAATCAAATACCCTCAGTGGTTGTCCAACATTGTCACGATACCTAAAAAGGACAATAAGATCAGGGTATGTATGGACAAATAAGAGTCTGGAAGGAAGGAGCATGTTATCTACTACCTCGATAAAAAATTCATCAGTTGTGAATCCCACTACAGTATGATAGAGAAGTTATGTTGTAACTTGGTATGGAGTGTAAAGAGACTTTGACAATGCATGTTGTATTGCACCACTTAGTTGATCTTAAAGAATGATCATGTAAAATATGTCTTTAAGAAGCCTTATTTATCAAGTGGAATAGCTAAAATACAAGTGTTGTTGGCTAAGTATGACATCATCTACATGGCAAAGGAGGCGATGAAAGGAAGTGAAAATTATTGATAATGCCATTGAGGATTATAAACCATTAAACTTTGACTTCCTTGATGAGAATTAAATTGGTAGTGGAAAAAAAAGAAGAAGAAATTGAGTGAAGGAGCATATACTTTGATGGTGCAATAAATATGTTCGATAACAGGGTTGGTACTATGATAATTGACTTGGAGGAAAGCAATATCCTTTTTCAATCAAGTTATAGTTTGATTACACGAACAATATTGATGAATATGAGGCTTGTATTCACGAATTAGAAGCTGCATTGGAGATGAAGATAAGAAAGTTGGAAGTGTAAAGGGACTTAATATTGATAATCTATAAAATAGAAGGTGAATGACAAGCTAAGAATAAGAAGCCAAGATCATACCAAAAATATCTCTCCTAACTTGCTAAAGATTTGGATGAGAAAAATTTTACACATCCAGGGAGAGATAAGAAACAACTTATTGATGTTTTGGCAACTTTGGCTTCTATGCTATAATTGATTATGGGATCAAAGTACAACTCATATGTATTGAGATGCATGTGCTCTCGGTTTATATTCTTAAAACAAATAATCTCTTCGTTCTTACAGGTAGAGAACACAAAAATTGAACTTCAGCAATGAAGGACAAATATAGGGAACTTAAATAAGCACTTCATTTTTAAATTAGTAAGCTTTTATTTCCTACAAGGTTTTAATTATTTTTTATTAAAATATTTCTTTTCATGCGATTAATTCTAAAATCCCAAGTATAGAGGCAACATTTTGCCTATTCAAGCAAGTCATGATAAAAAAAAAAGACATACCAACAACTATTAAAATTTAGGACAAACAAGCAAAAAGACATGCAGAGAGAGAGAGGACAAATACAATCTTATTCAAGGACATACCATAAAGAAATAGATGACCCTTGATATACATATATAAATAAGTTCATCTAATATCATGAACATCTCTCGGAAACATCTAAGGTGTACATGGAAATGGAGTACTATATGGATGAATCACAAGCTAATAAAGCTTTGCAAGATGTACACGAAGGAATATAAGCTACAAATGCAAATGAGCATATGATGACTATACAAATGTAAAGAGTTGAGGACTTTTAAATGATTATGGAGAAAGATTACATAAACTTTGTTAGAAAATATCATAAATGTCAGGTGTATAGTGATAAGATCAATGCACTTATAACACCTTTATTCAACATATTATCACCCTTACTATTCGTAAAGTAGGGAATAGATGTGATTGAGTCAGTTAACTTGAAAACTAGTAGTGAACATACTATTCGTAAAGTAGGGAATAGATGTGATTGAGTCAGTTAACTTGAAAACTAGTAGTGAACATCGATTTATCCTTGTGGTAATTGATTACTTTATAAAATAGATAGAAGCCTGCTCCTATACCCATGTGACTTAGAAGGTGGTCAAACAGTTCATTAAGAAAGACATAATTTGATGATATGGTTCATTTGAGAATATAATAATCGACAATGCCCTAAACTTTAATGAAAAGATGATCATATAATTGTGTACTAAATGGAGGATCAAACACTTTAATTTCTCTCTATAGACTAAAGATGAATGATGTTGTAGAAGTTACTAATAAGAACATAAATAAGATTGTCCAGAAAATGGTAGTTACCTATAAAGACTAGTATAAATGATTTCCTTATGCTCTCTATGCATATTGAATAGCTACATAATATTCATTAGTTTATGGAAAGGAGGCAATGATGCTTTTAAAAGTAGAAATTCCCTCTTTAAGGGTCCTTATAAAATTTAAGCTTGAAAAGGCTAATGGGTTAGGATACAATATGAGCAACTAAACATGATCAATGAGAAGAGATTGACAATAATTTGGCATGATCAGTTGTACCAAATAACGATGGCTAAAGCATAAGATAATAAAATTCATCTAAGAAAGTTTAAGGAAGGAGACCTCGTGTTAAGAAAACTTTTATTGCTGCCTAGCAATAACCACAGTAAATGGGCACCAAATTATAAGGGTTTGTATGTAGTAAAGAAGACATTTTTTGGAAGAGAATTATTACCAATAAGAATGGATGGAAAGGATTTGATTAGGCCTATAAACCTTGATTTTGTAAAGAAATATTATGTATGATTTATAAATTCTCATCATGTCAATAAAATGAAGGTCTGGCCAAGAAATTCTCTTTGCAAATTCTTCATTTCCTTCACTTACTTATGGACACTTGTCAATACCAAAGAATCCACAAACACACATTTACAACCTTGAATGATCTCATTATGAAAAATCTTTTCCCCAATAGAATTTCAAAAAATTAAACTTGTTTTTGATTTCAAAAATGATTCGATGATTGTTTAAAACAATATTTTGACATCATATTTATAGGATGATAAATGAATTAATGAATCAAACAACTCTCTTATTGAGGTGACCAAAATCTAAACTAGAATATATGAATAGAAAAACAAATAGTCACACTCATACCATGTCTCTTAAGCCATATTTTAGTTGTATGTATAATAACATGTGGTAGATTCGTTGGTCATGGATTCATAAAATGCAGTTCCTTGCAAATTCAAGCCATTATATTGGATGAGGCCAGAGTTTATTGGTTTTAACCGCTTGCGTTTGAAAAGAGAATAAGTTATTTTTGCTATCTCTTTCACATTCTAAAATGAATATATCCCCTGTGATCCTATTTGAGCTTGATTAAATTTTTTTTATTAAAAAAAATAGCTTGAGAACTCAAACACTAGAGGGCATGTCTAAATCAAAAGTAAAAGTGGCAATTAAAAAAAAAGATATCCCATCAAAGTGATGAATATCATACCTTTTCTTCATATAAACCTTACCAATGCCAAAATTAAAAGTATTTTTAGTTGAATATTCACTGATGTTAGAATCGAGAATATTATGGGTACACCATCAATAACATAACACAACAAAAGGTGAGCATTTTTTGTTTGGTTTGGTTTTCCTCTAACAAAATAACCAAAAGAAATTTATTTTAAACAAATTATAAACCAAAACCGAACCAAAACTTGTTCAAATCGATCAAGTTTGGTTCAGTTAATTGAAAGAAAAAATTGAAACAAACCAATTTTATTTTTAAGCTTTTTATGCATTTCTTATAGGATTTTTATAGATTTATTATGGGCTTTTAAAAGCCTTATAATTGATGTAAAATTCCTATTCCAATTGTCTAATTTTTTTTACTAGAATTCTAGTTCCTTAAATATCCAATTGCAGGAGAAATTTCACAACATAAAATAAAATTCAAACACATTCAGTTTCAGCTCACACTTTCCCTCAATGATATGCAATGGAAAAATAAAATGAATTTAGTCATCCACATAAACTGCCTGGGTTGCTAAAGGTCAGGATTCATGAAAAAATAAGATAAATTTCAGAAAACAAGATGATGATGATAATACAAGAAAGAAAAAAAATATTTTTCTCCCTAAAATGTTTTTGAAAAAAAAACCTCCTAAAAATTCATCCTGTAAAGTATTAAAAAAAAACCAGCCTCCCTTATCTCGTTCACTACCAAGACCACCCACTCAAATTAATTTCCCAACCATCGCAAGCCATACCAAAACCAATCCAATAGCCTTCAACATTAGCTTTTAATCAAAGAACTCGAAGATGATCTCTTCACCATAGTCTTTATACAATTGCCACTACACCACTGGATCAATCTCTTTTTCAAGTAAACCAACAACTACCGCTACACTAGGCCAAACAAACCAGCATAACACAGAAACCACTACAATTTTTATCCATGCCTATGGCTTCCCTTCCCTTCCTTTACAACTTCAACCTTAATTGTAAACAAGGTGAAAAGATAAAGAGCGACTAATGAAAAGAAACAAGTAGGAAAAGGAGAAAAAATTTTGTTACCTAGAGACAAAAACCAGTGACGATGATGAAGGATAAAAGCGACCGATGATAGAGGCTGCGGAGAAAAGAATAAGAGATAAGCGAGAAAGCTTTGGGGGTGACAAAGAGATCGAGAGAAAGCTTGAGAGGGGTGACATTTAGGGTTTGGGTTGATTTATGCTTTAAGGTTAGAAGAAAACTTAGTATTTATACCCAATTTTCAACTTGGTACAGTGTATTTTGAACTGGTTTGGTTCAATCGGTTTTAGACTTTTGAAAATGAAACTGAATCGAACCATTTTTTTTGTTTTTTCTAATTGGTTAATTCAATTTTTTCTCCTGGTTTGGTTTTTTTGGTTTTTTTTTTTTTAGTTTTCTCGGTTTAATTAGTTTTTCTGTTTTTTTCTTATCCCTAAACACAACAAACCCTTTGCAATTTAAAACAAAACTAGCAATGCAACATACCTAATGTATGATGCTTTAGGGGTGATAGTATCTTTTTTTTTTTGCATAACTAGTCTCGTACCATAAAATATATATTGACTAGTTAGGGTTCTTAGTGATCATAGTATTAGGTGGTGACTCCTTAAATAAGATATTTTCCCTTTAAAAACAAGATGCCAAATATATGTTTTGTTTACAGGTCTCTGCGACGTTAGGTAGCAACATTAGCTATCATTTTTAGGAGATTTTTACTTTTTTTTTACCAATTATGCAAATTACTTCGATGGTGCCTTTAATTTTGGAAAAAAAAGATTGAAAGTACCAAAACCCTAAGCTTTTTTATATGAGTCATGCCTTCCCTTCATTGCCTTGAAGTGTATTTCCCCTTACTCGTGCTTTATCATTTTTGCTGTTTTTTTCAACTTCAATTGTTTCCTTGTCCATGACAATGATCTTCTCAACTAAAGAGTGATATTCTTACTTAGAAATGGTGAATATTACCTTTTTGTATTAGCAAATTTTTTTTTGGAGTTGTGGTTTAACTATCTCATTCTTGTGGTTGGGGATCATAAGATACAAAAACAAAAAAAAAAAATTGCAATCTCTAATGGAATAAAATTTTCCACCGATGATCTTATCAACATTTCCACAAAAACTTTAGCAACTAACAGATGGAATTGTCAACGGCAAATTCTATAAGGAGACTAAAAGATGGCATAATCGCTAATGAAATATTCCAACAAAAATTTCCACGCATTTTTAATGGCTACGGAGTTGCAATGGAAATTAAATCCTTGACAAGATACTTTTTTATGAAGGTTTTCTATTGGTAATCCCGTCAACATTGTAAATGCCAACAAAATTTTACCTTAACATCGACAAAATCTTCCATTAGTGTTTAGAATGTTTATGTGTCTAGAACTAATTTTACCTTACCTAGTGACTCATGAATGATTTTATATCCATGAACAGAACACATATGAACCACATCAACCCATATGAAGAATATGAAATTTATATGACCTAGTTTAGGGACGATGACTTGAGATAATAAACCCTAATAGTTTGTAGTATACTATTAAAAGAGAAAATATGATGTTAGTTGGGTCATGCAATGGGCATGGACACCTTAATGCCATTATATGGACTTAGTTATGATAAAAATATCAAATTAACATCTATTGTTGATTACCAAATATAAAGATAACAGGAGAGGATTTGTGGCCCATTAAATTTCAGGCTAGTAAGTGTCATGAGCTTTGCCTCGTGCCCTATTCCAAGACCTAGTGAAGATAGGTGTGAGTCTTGTAATCCTAGACTCAATGCTAGTACAATTAATTTGGGCTTACATGTAAAGGTGTTAGTCATCGACTGTTAATAAGCCATTCATTTAAAATTTATGTTAGTTCATATGATCAACATGGACCAAGACTGTACATCTAACAACTAAAGCACTTTTATCATATAGTCAGCTTCACATAGAAGTTTGACTATTTTAAGGGGATATCAAGAATTGAATGAGATTATGATTCTTTATCTCCCTCCAATGTCTTCAAATTTATATAAACAATTAATTATAACTTTAAATTTATAAAATAATATGGCTAAAGAAAACAATATATTGAGCTTTGATTATTAACAAAAAAAAAACCTAGTAGCCCTATGTAATCACTGTGGATTGTGAGGCAAAACGCTATGGATTTGCACAATGTTTAGCTTTTTTTTTTTCCACTTGATCATCCAAATTTTTTTTATCAATTTCAAAATTTTATGTTGGGTTCATTGGGAGTTAGAGTTGATGATTTGTTTTTATTTTCTTTTTATATCATTATAAAAGCCTCAAAAAAGCATCTTGGTATCGGGTCAATGCTTGATTTTATAAAATAAAATTAAAAATTTATTGTTTAAAAAAAAATAAGATAAGAGGACACAAATTGAAACAAATAAACAACGGTAGGCTTTTTGTTTTTTGAGATAATATGGTTTCAATTCTTATCCTATTTTTTTTTTTATCTTCGGTCATCAATTTATTTTTCTTTTCAATTTGATACTTTGATGTTTTGTTCATTGGGATTTGGGGTTGATATTTTTTTTTTATCTATTTTTATGTGGTAATATAGGTCTTGAAAAAACATCTCGGTATCGATTTGGTGCTTGATTTCGTGAAAAAAGATTTGATTTTATGTTTGAGAAAGAATAAAAGTGAGAGGACCAAAATTAAACTAAAAAAATGGAGGCCTTTTGTTATTTTTTTTTAAATATGCAACACCTTTTTGCCTATTTTGCCTTTGGGAAATTATCAAAAATCCTTTTTGGTCCCTTTAGTCTTAAAGTGCAATGATTTTTTTCAATAGTTTATTTTGCTCATATTTTAGTCGCTAGACTTTAGAGAGAGAGAGAGAGGAGAGACACTCGCTAGATTACGACAAAAGAGAGAGAAAGTTAGCAAATAACCATTTTTAGATGGAAAGACTAACTATTCTTGGTGTCAATGTATTTCATTTGACGAGAATAGTTTCATTTAGGTCTTTCCCCCGTTTTGTTGCCCAAAAAAGTAGATCAGGCCTTGCTATTTTTTTTTTTCCCTTTGAGATTGATTTTTATTTTTTCTAACAAATTAAATGCTACTTTAATACTAGATGAGATTTCTAAGGTTCCTAGAATGTTTTTTAAGAGTTTTTGCCTGAAAAAAATAGGTGGAAACGATTTTTCAACCCTTATAACCAATAGTGGTCAGAATCTAGAAAAAGCAAGCAATGTGGGCCTATTTTTTTTTTTTAAAGAGGGTTAAGACGGACGACATGTTGCTGTCCCATAAAAAGAAAAAAAAATAAGGCCCAAGTTTTTGGACTTTCCAAGTTCGCATACTTAGGCATTTTCAAAAGCCCAGTCGTGTTAGGTCAATAAGACTCGCAGATGGCTTTTTTTGCCCCTTTTTTCTTTCTAATTTTGTCATATTTTATTTTGTGTTTCTTTTGTAAAGACTATTTTTATTATTGATTTTTCTTGCTAACTTTTTTTTCCAATTACATATTTAAATATTTGGTTTTTCTTTCTTTTAATGAGATTATTGTTATCTTAAATAGATGTCACAATATTGAGTTAGTGCTCTTTTTTGCAAGTATATTTTTTTTATTTTTTTTAAACTCAGTGGAGTCAATGATCTAGGTTGTTAGCTTGAGTTGGTGCTTGATTTTACATGCAAATATTTTTTTAAAATATAATTAAATAAAAATAATTTAATAAATAATTATAAAACTCAATGGAGTCCATAAACTAGTTTGCAGATTTGGCGAGTTATATCTCGAGACCTAGGTTGATCCAGATTGATCCAATATTTCATCATCTTAATACTAAAAACAAATAATGTCATATTCAAATTTTTATTTAAATCGAGACCACGTTTCTATCAGTCATCTGGATTGATTTTGGACCTTTCAGGTTAATTGTTTCACATGAGGAGCGCTCCCAAATGATTTAATTTAAAACCCGGTTCAAGCAATTAGTTAGGTCTGGAGATTTCAAGATGGACATGTTGGCTATTAAAAAAATCTCTATGACTTGAAACGCTAAAAATATTAGTGTGGCCTGCGGTATAGCGTGGACCATCCATCTAGTTATAGAAAACACTAAATGGTGGGTGTTTTTATTGTACATGCATTGTTCACTTTGTCACATTTTACTGTGGACTCATTGTTCAACTTCTTTTAATTTTTTTTCATTTTGATCCTCAAACTTTTGTTTTACACGATTGCATCATTTTTGGACCAAATCAAAGGATAATTGAGTCAAATTTGTTGACTAAGGATAAAACAAAAGATGGGGAATCAAAGTGGAAAGAGCGCCGTAAATAGATGATGATTTCAAAGTTCTTGTAAGAAACTGACTTTAGTCCTCAAAGTTCATATATTATACCTATCTGGTCCCTTAATATTTTTTCAATTTAATTTTGGTACAAAAACTTGTTTTTTGTTATTTTTGAATCCATGGTTTGAGAGAGAAGAGAGAGATATCACTGGATTACGACGGTAAAAAGAGAAAAATATTGTTGGCAACAATTTCGACTATCAAAATAATCGATCTTTATATCAAATGATTTCAGTTTATGAGATGAGTTCAACTTAGTTGTTTTTTATTTTTTATCTTGAAAGTGTCTAAAAACCACATTTGACTTCGGGAAGATTTTTTTTATTTCGGGTTTTGGGATGGTTTTTTAGGTTTTATAGACCATGGTTAGATTTATTAAGGTTTCTATGGTGTTTTCTAGGTGTTTTAGATTAGACATGATTTGAGAATGAGTTTTTAGGTAAAAAAAAAGTTCAGCCTTGATTTTTCGGTCATCACAGTTGCCAGAATTTGTGCAAAGTCAGGCGAAGCGTTGTTTGACTTTGTTTCTTTTTCAAAACAAATTGGGACAAACAACATGTCATCTACCCCAATTATATTTTATATGTGTTTTTTTT
>Ga0325400_1001250_pt1 | contig 20685 bp, 10 predicted proteins | sample PopdelMetagenome_2_FD_205662 | JGI IMG/M metagenome (GOLD analysis project Ga0325400, IMG submission 205662) | Populus deltoides microbial communities from Bellville, Georgia, United States - Xylem-PdKOR-R1 | ecosystem: Host-associated > Plants > Phyllosphere > Stem > Wood/Secondary xylem...
TGTCCAAGATCATGTTCAGTTTGCAAGGATTGCTTGTTTGGTGTATCAACCACGTGTAATGAATACAGACACCCCCTATACCAGTCCAGTGCGAGAGTTGAAATTTCACCAAAGAGACCAAGCAAGACTGGCTGCCTCCAAATCCTTTCAATTTGAAAATTATCAAGAACACCGAATCTCTGTCAGAAACAAATAATGGCTGGGCAATCCATGGAGTTTAAACACATTTTCCATAAAAGATTTATAGACACGGTACTAGCAGAATAAGGGTGTGCCAAATTAATTAATAAAATGTGTATATTCAGTTCATCGATGATCTGCTACACTAGAAATCACTGATTTAATTTAACCTGAGATAAAGGCAAAACACCAGTGAAGTCCATCCACAGTAAAATCAGAAAAGATTGCCTGAGGAACAGGCAAAGGATTTCCATACCTGGATTGCTGACAAGTTGAGCATATTCTCTCACATCCCTAGCTAACCCTCGCCATTAAAGTAAAGCTGATGTCCTCTTCGTAGTAGTCCCGCTGTCAGAATGACCCCCACAGCTGAATCATGGAACGGTTAAATTAACTGCTGTCTTAAAGACAATAATTTAGTTATTTTACTATGCTAAAATTTTTAAAAAATCAAGCTGTTCCTATTAAATATGATAATAAATAATAAACAGAGGAAAGTTATAGTTTTACTGTTTCAAACCAAGATATAAATGAGTGTATTTATTGCTATACTGTTTTCTCTACCTCTTTTAATTTCTTTTAATTTAATTAATTAACAGCAATGCAGATAATTAAAAACTCTTGTCAAGTCAAACCATAACTCTCACTAAAATTAAAAAACAAATGCTGTTAAAACATAGAAATGTCATATATATATATATATAATTATTTTAATAAGTTTTGAAAAAAAATGTTACTAAAAAGCTAATTTGGTTGCAGTGAATCGTCAACGACAGTCGGTTGAATCCGCTTTCAAAAAGATTATTAATATTATATGCGTCAAGAAAGAAGGATCCTTTTTCCTTTGTTGAACGGTTATAATTGGCTATTGATAATCTTTCAACTTTTTACCCGGTTGTCATTCCAGAGGTTTTTATTTTTTAAACTACTTTATATTTTTTTAAATATATTTATACAAAATATAAAAATAAAACATAAAAAATTAATTTAATATATTTTATATGAAAAAATATCTTGTTTCACTTTACTCGACATAAAGTTAAATTCCCGTCCAAACGTCCAGGATTGGGACTTGAGTTTGAATTTTTTTAATTAAAGTTTCCAAAACTTTAACTGTGAGGAATGGATGGTGTAAGCATACCAATCATGAGCCTGCATGGAATATATACTAAAATATTTTATTTTTGGTTTGCTATCTCTGTGGATGAGGTTAAAACCTCCAAACCTACTAAAAATATATTATTATTATTATTATTATTATTATTATTATTATTATTATGAGATATGCTGCATCCCCTTCGTTGCTGCTGGTTAAATATATATATTTTTAATGTAAAAGAAGTGATGGAGCAAAAGAAATCCAACTTTCAAATTATTGATTAAAGTAGCAATTTAAATAATACAAAAAAATCAACAAATAAACTGACAAAAAAATAACGAAAACAATCTCATTCGAGTCTATTCAGATTATTAAACAACTCAATACTAACCTAATTACAAGAAAAACATGAAAAAAGATTCAAACATAAAAAAATATATATATACAACATTAGCATAAAAAATAGAAAAAAACAAAGTGAACCACCTAAACTTAATCTAATGTAAAAACTTGCAACTTATTAAATCATAGACTCGAATTCAATCAAGAAACTTAAATGTCATCCAATTTAATTTTATAGGATAAAATCATTGAAAAAACTATTAATAAAAAAACTTACAAAAGAAAATAAACAGCAAAAAAATATGAGGCTAAAATATGATAGGAAAAAAATCAATCGAGAATGAAATTTGAAAAAAAAAAGTATCCCAAAAAAAAAGCTTGTAATTAAGATAGTTAGGACAAAACTTGAAAGATTAAAAAAATTATAGGTTATGAAATTAAAAATTATTTGTAATATGATAGATTAAAAAATGGTAAGGGATGAAATATAAAAAAGATATTAAGGGATAATCCAATAGAATCAAACTAGAAAAAAAAACAAAAGTTAAAAAAAAGAGGATAAAAAATAAAATAAAAAACATCAATTTAGAAAAAAAAAAGAAAAAAAAGGCAAATCCAAATTTTTTTTGATCCAGATTCAATCAACAAGCATATTTATCAATCAATTTAATTTCAAAAGATAAGATCGATGGAAAAAAAAACATGCAAAAGCAACAAATAAAATGAGGAAAAAATATGATATAAAAAATTCAAAGATGATGCAATTTAATGAAAAAATAAATAAATAATCTCAAATAAAATAAATAGCAATTAAAAAAATAATGAACAAACTAAAAAATCACAGGAAAAGAAATTGAAAATATCTATAAAAACCAAAAAAATTTGAACAAACATTCTTATTATTATCAAATATTAAAATACTTACAATATATGAAATCCTATCCGAATTTTATTAATAAGTTTATTATAAGCTAATTTAAAAAATATAAATTTTAAAGATTTATCAAAGAAAAAAAAATAACAAGAAAACTTCGCATCCAACTTTAGTTAACAAATTACACAAATGATTGAAGACATGAAATTGAGATAATTCTATACATAGAAAAGCAAATAAAAAATATTGGCAAAAAAATGCATTTGCTTAACTGGATATTATTGCCGTACAATGTCACCACGTGGCATTCCCTGAACCTCATGCTTTAGAATCCAGGAAAAGGCAGTGTCTGTGCTTCATGTTACTTCTGTAGCAGGACGACCACTTTGTAATTTTTTGTACAGCATTGTCATTTGGATACCAAATCCTGTACTCCCTCTCTCCCTCTCTAAAAGTGAAGTCCATACGTACTCAAACCGTCTAGCCTTGTTTAGAAAGTGCATATATAGCACTACTTGTGCTTCATAGGATCATCAGGACTCGAAAGATTACTTGTTTTAGGGATTTAAGGGACTGTCAGGTATGAGGGTCTCCAAGATTCAATCCAAAGTTTCTTCTTCTTTTTTCCATTTTCGGTTCTCTTAACTGTCATTAATTATTTTAGCTGTAAGTAGAGTTTGTTTGAATTTTGATGGTCTTTTCATGCAAGCCTCTCCCAATTATATATGTTCATTCATGCATTAAATACTAGAGACTTCTTGTTTTGAGATGATGATTGTGTGATTTTAAATTCCTCTTTTGTTGATGCATTTATCTAATCTTGCAGATGAAATATATATCATTCGGTTCTTTATTATAATATTCCTTCGTTTTTTTTATATTATTATTTTGGAACAAATGTTAAAGTCCTTTTGTTTTCCGAGATTCAATCATATGGTGTATGTTCTTTGTATGCCAAGCAATGCTGGATTCATCCTATTAGGGATCTCTTAAGAGTAAGTGCAGAAGTATTAGTCTGTATTGATCATAACGACCATATTACACTTGCCACTCTTTGGGGTGAGAGGGATTACGGGAGGAAGAATGAGTTATCTCTGCCGGTAGAGTAAGCTCCTCCACTGAACACCTTGTGAAATTACCCTGCCTAGTGCCTACAATGCTGGTTACCCTCTGTTGAGTAAGCTCGCCATTGCACAAAACAAAGATACGCTTTGGTTTTGATTCGAATCCTACTTAATCCATTTAATTTTATTTGACTTGGGAGTTGAATAATTTTATTAATATACAAAGTGAACTGATAATTTCTGATCCTGTACGTGATAGGACAAATGCTTCGAAGCACCAAGGCAGTCTTCTTGGGATCTGGTTGTATCCATAGTGATTTTGATACAAACATATCTCTATGCCATCTATTAGGTAGCATGCACTCCAGATTAGCACCAATTTAAAATTGCCGATATCAGTAAGGATGTTTCTCATTTTATAGGAGCAGTACTGCGGTTTATGTGACAGTTGATGAGTATAACTGGATTTCATTTGGTTGTATACAGTTTTGTTTCCCTAGAGAGGGGGGAGAACATATATTGAAGCATCTTTTTCATAAATGGCGTGAATTTTATTGACTCTGTAAAAAAACCGCCTACTCTTCATATTCCTTTTGACTTATCATTAATGAGTACCTAGCCCTTCAAGAATCTTCTAAATTCATATTTCATTTTGAAACAATTTTATTTCACTAACTTTTCCAGAAAATTTTATCTTATGCTTCATCTTGTGATTGTTGCCTCTCCAAGGTCCGCAGTAACATATATTTGCTTCGTTGTTTTGTGTAGACAGTTTTGCACCATGGAGAAGTCTGACCTGGACCTGATTGGCATTTCAGGATTGCCCACTGAAGAGTTCATCCAACAAAGATGAATGCAGATGATAAAAACATAGAACCTGTGACTGATCAGTGCTTTCAGAGAAGAGTGAAGAATGATTCAGGTGCAGGTGCAAATGCAGGCTCAAGTGTAGACAAGACATTTGCGGCCACCAATGCCCTGTCTGAACTAGTTTGGTCTCCGCAGAAAGGTTTGTGTCTTAAATGCGCTGATGGAAGCTTCTCCTACAAAAATCCCTCTCTGTTATGGGGTGCAGGCCCAAGTAATATGGTAAGTGGATCAAGTACTGACAAACCTATCAGTAAAGAATATTTCTGGACTCCTCTAGGTGCATCTGATGTGAACAGTGAAGTTGCTGGAAGAGACAATTCCACTAAATTTGTTACCAGTGATACAAGCATGTTTCCGTTAAGTGAATCTAGACATGAAATCAAAATAGGTAACTATGAATTCCTTGCAGATATAATGTATTATGTATTGGTGAATGTCAACCTATAAAAATTCCTGTCTAGTACATGATGAAACCTGTCTAGAATTACTGAAACTTTTATTTTATCATCTTTTTTTGTTTCTTTTTGGTGTGTGAAGAACTGCTTTCTCGTGCTTCCATTTTCTCATTCCTGACAGGACAATGATTTTCTTTATTTTTCAATTTAAACAGCTGGACCGAACCTGGATGTGGCAAAGAATGATCCGACTTCCGAGGAACCTATTGTCAGAATTAGAGATGTTGGTGACGGGATTCACACATTACAGACAGAAAATGTTTCGGCCTCACAACTTTGCTCAGTGAAAGAACGTGAATCTTATGACATTAAAATGCAAGCACCATCCTCAGGAAGAGAAAATTTTGAATCACCTTCATGCATGGAAAAGGAGAGAGAAAATAAGGTGGAGACTGGTCCCTACATCTGTCCTCTGGAAAAACTGGAGTCAACTGCAGAGAATGATATAAAAACTCCACATGGTGAAATTGTCTGTGATGTTGCAACTAAGATTGTAGGATCAGCATCTGCCCAAGAAGTCCAAAATAGCTCTCAGCAGGGTGATGAGATACTTTCTAGAGACAATAATCGTGGGATTAAACAGTCTCCCACAAACAGCAGAACCCAGAGGTATCAGATGAAAGGCAAGGCCAAGTTTCCCACAAACAGCAGAACCCAAGGGTATCAGATGACAGGCAGGGATAAGGCTTTATCTTATGGAGATCTAGATGAAAGAGTGCATATGGAGGATGACAGTCATGAAAGTGTTGAAAGTTGCAACAGTGCTGGGTTATTTTCATCTGGCAAAAAGCGATGGAACCTTGATCCACAGTTGTGTGCTGGGAGCAAAAGTGTCAAAACAAAAATTCATGAAAGTCCCGGCTCCTCTTCATTTGTTAAACAAGATAGTTCATTCATGAATTGGATCTCAAACATGATGAAGGGGTCCGGAAAATCAAAAGAAGACAAGGCACCTTCCCTTGCACTTACCCTTGCTAATCATGATCATGGACATGAGAATCCTGACAAGAATCTCGTTTCATGTAATAGAAACCAGGATAAAGGGTGCAAAACTACGGGATTTCATTCTATTTTTCAGTCATTGTACTGTCCAAAGACAAAGACTCAAGAAATTGTCTCTTCGCACGCCAATAATCAAGCCAAAGAATCTAAAGAACTTGAGCTGGACAACAAGATCTGTGACACTAATGCTACTCCATTATCCTGTCGTATGGTGACTGGCAATGTGTACAAACGGTTTCTTCAATCAAATGACAAGTTAAGTGAGTCGACATCTGGCAATGGTGCAGCTCCAGCTGCCCTGACCCAACTTTTTTCCACCGGTACTGCTTCTGCTCAGGTGATCAACAGGAACAACTATGCAGAGAACAGAAATTTATACGACTTGGCAACTGATAAGGAGAAAAACGGGACAAGCTCCAATTCCTCTCTGTGTAAACGTGAGAGAAACAGTGCCGAGAACATAGATACTGAACTGCCATCTGAAGGCAAGCCTGCTAACAATTCTAGGTACAAAAGTGACCCACTCACAAGCTTGTGGATCACTCGGTTTACCCCAAAAAATTCTGGTCCCTTGTCAAACACGGATCCTTGCAACAGAAGTGCTGGCGAAGCTCTTGACAGCTCCACTGATAGCATGAGGCTGAATGCTCAATGGCAGAACCATCATACTTCTTTCCATCATAAAATTGTGATGGCTAGGGAGGAGGAGCACTCCAATGAGGACCCGGTATACATGCAAAATTGTGCTACGAGTACTGAAGTTTCATTTGGCATAAATAAGGCAAATGGACAAGATGATGAGAAGTCCATATGTAAACTGAATCCTATCTGGCCTTTTTCAAGATTCAGAAATTCAGAGGCCATGGCTTCTGTCTTTGCAAGGAGATTGGATGCCCTCAAGCACATCATGCCGTCATATGATACGGATGATTCTGTTCATGGAAACCTGGCATGTTTCTTTTGTGGCATAAAAGGTCACCATGTGCGAGATTGTCCAGAGATACCAGATAGTGAGCTTGAAGGTCTTCTAAGAAATGTTAATTTGTATTACGGAGCAAAAGAATTGCCTTGTGTGTGCATAAGATGTTTCCAGTCAAATCATTGGGCTTTTGCATGTCCCAATGCCTCTTCAAGCACAAGATATCAAGCAGAATATGGCGCTTCTTTTGTCCATGAATGCAGCCCCGGTAAAACTCTGCTTAATCCAAGAAATGAAGACGATGCAAAGCAGTCAGATGGCAAGTATGGTCAATCGCCAACTGCTGATGTGCCTACAGTTTGCAATGAGAAATTGAATGAAGCTTTTTCCTCTGGGAAAATGAATTTGAATATGAAACTGTTTGGAAAAGACACTGTTTTCCAAACAGTTTCGAGCTCTGGGAAAAAGAAGTTGAAAGAAAACCAGGCCATGCCTTTGAGTAATTTTGTTGATAGCCAGATATCAGACGGACTCAAGGGAATTTTTGATGCAGTGAAAATGCTTCGTTTATCTCGAGCAGTTATTCTCAAGTAAGCAGATCATACCATCTAACCTGTCATTTTCGCTGTTATTTTTGCAAGATCTTTCCTACATACAATAACTAGAGACATTTTAGCACTTGGTATCTGAATCCCTCCTCCGATTGTTTGAGACAACTTGAAGGTTGTTTTAACCATTGATTGAGCTTTTTTTTAGTTCACTTTGAAAGAATGCCTTGTTTAGACCTGTAATAGGCAGTGTTTGTTCATCACTTGGAGCTGGGAAGACATGCCTCTCTGGTTTCCAGCATCCGACTTATTTTATCAATAAGAAAAACTAAGTCTGAGGCGGAAGTTTGTATGCCTGTCAATTTATGGAGAAAATCTAGTGACTGCTGGTAAGGACAATAAAGCCCCATTTGCCTAAAGATGAACTGAGTTTGACAGATTTAAACAACAAAATTCGTGAGTTGCTAATTTTGAAATACATTGGCTTGGCATCTCTCTTATTGGTCTGTCCATGTTAATTCTATCTACTCTTCTACTTTCTCGTCATATTACTTTGGCGGATGATTTTAGCATTTGCACTCCCACCTCCAAATCTGTTTTTCTCAATTTTTCACTTGCATATCTTTAAAGCTTGTTTCTGCAACAATGTTTTATGGTAGAGAGTCTGACCCTGTAGCAAGATGATGGCATTTAGATAACTGTTTTACCTTCTGCTGCTGATCAAACTGTAATCTGTTTGTAGTGTTGGTCAGGACCATTGAAGAATGACCTCTTTCTTCTTCTCTTTAACTTCCGCAATTTTTGAACTCGAACAAAATTTGAGTGACCTTCTTGGAAAATTAATTCCAAGGAACAATTAGCGAGGAGCTCAGGATAGTGACTATAAGAATCCTATTGGTAGAAGTTTTATGAGGTAACATACTTTAGAACTTATGCAATAAAGTTAAAACCAAGAAGTTGATGTATTAGATATTGCATTGGTGAAGCACAGGGAAGAAAAAAGGAGAAATGATTATGGCTGAGGAAGAGAGTGTCAGGAGCAAAAGAAGAGTTCCTAGACATAGAATGAGAGTACCAGCCTGCTTAAGTTATGATAGTTCTCCTACAGTACTGTCCTTCATATCTTGAATTGCTCAGATAGCCTTCTGCCTATGCTACAGCTCCCTGCATGGTCAATATCACCGGGGAGTAAATTTAGTAGCCTTTTATTCCTCCTCTGTCGGTATCCCTCCATGTAAAATGTTGGTTGAATAAAGTGGATTGATTGTGTGATCCCAAATATGTTTGTGCCTCTTTATGATAACAAATTATGTAGACTTTTTGTTCTTGAACCAAACCTTACGTTTAAGGCAATTGATAATCATTCTGGAAAACTCAGTTGCGAGATGATTATAAATATAGTCCCGCTTCTCATTTATGCCTGTTTCCCTTAAAAGAACGACTTATCAGTGCGAAAATGACAGAAAACTCAACACTGACTTTCAAGAAATAAACTGGGCTTAGCAAGATGTTTTTATCTTCAATATTCATCAGAGCCTTGAACTTTTATTTTAGTGGGAATTGTTTGCTTTAAATCTGTTTATTGATGTTTTTTGTGTTGCTTGCACGGGCACCAGATTGATGGATTCTCGCACGGCACCCTCACGACTTGATGGCTTTTTTCTGCGCTTGCGACTTGGGAAGTGGGAACAGGGACTAGGGGGAACTGGATATTATGTAGCCTGCATAACTGGTAAGCCGAAATTGTTTGCCCTTTCACCAGCCTATTGTAGGTAGATGAGTTGCATATTTGTCATTAATTAGCTTCCTTTTTCTGGTGTCAACTCACCCTCTTTTCCTTCTTTATTTCTTCTGATCATACAGGGGTTGATAGTGAGAGTTCAACACAGAAGTCCAAAAATTCTATTGCTGTCGATGTAGGTGGGATCAAATATTTGGTTGAGCGTCAATGCATCTCCAACCAAGATTTCACTGAGGTAAAAGTGTGACCCGGGAAACGAGTTTGCGCGTAATGTAATCTAGCGATTTCAATTCCAACTTTGATGTATAAATGTAGATCATGTAGCATTGAAGTGGTCTCCTTCATTGATGATTTATATGATTGAATCTGCAATTGCTTGATGGAATCTCCTCATGAAGACAGTTTGAGTCTTTGATGTTATGTCACTGCATTCTCACCCGACATAGTTCAGATCATTTACGAGCCCTTCAAATACAGAAAACCTGTTGTTTGTTAGTAGAAGAAGTAATACTATAATGGCTATTTAAGTATGGACCTTCAGACTCCGCTTTCATGTTTTCGATTGAGCTCACATTCCTACCCCTATCAGTTGTGCAAATCATACCAAAGACTCCTACGTTGCTTTGCATCTTTCTACTTTTGCAAGCGGTGGCTCAACCTGTCTGGTGCATTTTGCAGGATGAGCTAATGGCATGGTGGCGGGCAACATTGAAGGGTGGTGGCAACATACCTTCTGAAGAAGATTTGAGATTGAAAGCTAAAGAGATGAAAATGTTAGGAGTTTAGACAGATACAAGTTCAGGTATTGCTTGCAAAAAAATGCAGAAAGTGAGAACTGGGGCTGAAGTGAGCTGTGTTCCCTTTGCAGACAATCACAGGTTGGTGGCCGTATCCCTTTCATAAATCTCTTCTTTTTCCTCATCATTGCTGTCTTTCACGGTGGGGGTTAATACTCCGTTTGCGAGCTAGGGTTTGTTTTAGATGAATTACATTGTAAATACCACTCTCCCTATAGAATGTTTCAGTTGTAACTTTGAACAAAAGTTTTATGGAAGATGCAGTTATCTTCTTAGGATGTAAAGCTTCTATAAAATCTTAATTTTTTTTTAATGAATTAATTTTGTGTTTTTATTTTTTGGATGGTTTTGAATTTTATATGTTTTAATATAAAAGATAAATCTTAAAAAATAAAAAATAATATTTTAATATATTTCTAAAAAAAATCATAGAATGCGTGATCAAAGCAAATTTCATTCAAACAGAGATACCTTTAATTAATCAACTGATTTCGTAAAACAACTGGAAGATTAAAGCAAATTTCATTCAAACAGGAATTGAATTGCATCGAAATTGTTTCTCCTGAAAACCTGACTATTCTATACCCAAAGCAACCCTTACTAAACCCTACATTTACAATCCTGCCATTCCATCCAAATAAACTAACTACTTTTACTTCGCCGCTTTCTTAACGGCCTTCTTCGCCGGTGACTTAATACTCTTTGGCTTCTTAACAACCTTCTTCACCGGAGTCTTCTTCTTAACCGCAACAACAGCCTTCTTCGCTGGTGACTTAACAGCCTCGGTCTTCGCCGCCTTCTTCGGGTCCGGCTTAGCCACAACCTTGCGTTTCACTGGTGCACTCTTCGGCTTAGATTCAGCCTTGGCCTTGGGCTTGGGCTTGGGCTTGGTAGGAGCCGCTTTCTTCATAGCAGCTGCACCAGTAGCGGGAGATTTAGGAGGGAGCTTGAAGGAGTTCTTGACCTTAACAAGCTTGCCATTAGCAACAAGTTTCTTCAATTGAACAAGCAGCAGTTTCTTGAAATTTGCCGGGAGGCTAGACTTCTGCTTCTCCTCGATGAACTTAGCAATCGCGATCTGGCTCGATCCAGTTCTCTCCTTCAAAGCCACAAGTGCCTCCTTGACCATCTGCAAACACCAAGAACACAAATACATCATCAGCACTTCACAATTGTACTGCGATTAGCGAATAAGTTGTTGTTTTATGATTGATCAATCGATTACCTCGTGATAAGTAGGATAGGCTCTAGGCTTCTTGGCACCAGCAGCAGATGCTGCTGGTGGTGGAGGTTTCTTCGATTTTGAAGGATTGGCTTTGGCCTTCGACGGAGCTTTAACGGCGGCAGAGGGCATGATTGATTACAGAGAATTAATAAATCAAGAGACTGAGATCTAGTTGTGTCGAAATGATGCTTTTTGTTGGATAAAAAAAGAGGTGGGGATATATAGGAGAGGGGAAATGAGAAAGGGGAGCTGTGATTGGTGGGAATCGGTTCGACGCGGATCGCTCTGCGCGGGTGTTGGGTGATTTAATTAAGACCGCTGGATTGGATATTATCTACGGCCAGTGACGCAATTTTAAAGTGGAAAGAGAATTCGATGAGGTGGGCTGTGATTGCTGGAAAGAGGTTTGACGAGGATTGTGCTCTTTGAAGGGGTTTGTATGGAAGGTGAGCCGTTGGATTGGGAGTCATCGGCGCACGGTAAATAATGATATGTGGGGGTAATTTTTCAAAATATCACTTCCCAACAAAAAGAAATGGAAAACCAAGTATATCACTAAACAGTTTTATACGCTATTGTAGATAATCGTAATTTTGAAATTGCGTTTTTCAAGGAAAAATGAAAAATAATAAACTAGTTGTGATATAGATAACAACAAAACACGTGTAATTTTAAAATAAAAAAAAACTCCACGTGACAAAGTATTCGAATTTATTTTGACAAAGAGCTTCGTAGAGTTTCTCTCTCACTACTGAGATGAAAAATATCAACAAAAGATTTGGAATAACCTTTCGGTTGTTTTTTAAATAAATTTTTATGTTAAAATATATATTAATAATTTTTTTATTTTTTAAAAATTATTTTTAATATTAATACATTAAAACGATACAAAACATATTAAATTTTAATAAAAAATTAATTTTTTTAAAAATACAAATTTACAATGCGTTGTCATTCAAAATCTTTACTGTCCCCGAAGGTTAAAAAAAAAAAAAAAAAAGAACCGTCACATTCAAGAGATTAAAAAAATTCAAATAAATAAAGTAATTACACTAAAAATACATGAAAAGGAAAGAGATAAGTTGATTGGAAACTCCTTGTCGTGTTATTCTCAACACCACAGTCTATATATTTAAAGAAAGAAATTCTTAGTAGCGTTGTAGGAGACACTGTAGACTATTCGGTCAAACTATTCCCAATAACGGAATATAAATAATGTACATTATCATAATAATAATAAGTTAATTCGATTGCATAATTTATTTTTTATTTTTTTTACCTTAAATGGGTCTTAATTAATGATTGAATCGAAGAAAATCAAAAACTTAAAAAAAAATAAAAGATAAAATTTTAAAAATATATCATATTATACTGATTATTATCAATTTAAATTAAAAAATAAAATTTATAATCTAGATCATGAACATGATCTCAATTAGACATATTTTTCAGAACTAAATGTATTTTTTAAGTTAAATGAAAAAAATTAAAGTCAAACAAAGAGTTAAAATGCATTTAAAAAAAATAAAAGGAAAATGCACTAAACGAATAAAAGAAAATGAAAAACAATGACCTGGACTTGTCAAAACTTAAAATTAGAGCAGAAACCAAATTGGATGTTGTAAATTTTTTTAAAAAAATTATTATGCGTCATGACAAAGAATATCAAAAATTGTGAAAAAAATAAAATAATTAAATAACACATCATCTATCTATTTGTCCAGATCTTGGTCACTATAGTGGTGGTCAAAAAATCGAGGCATACTCATTTTCTCCTTAAAAATCCATTAAACAAAAAAACAACATCTAAAAGTTGTGTTTTAACTCGTCCAAACTTTGATTCACACCAAGAACCAAGTCGAGTCTAATATTTATTTTCTTAAATTTATCATTCACCAAAAGAATTAATATGTTTTTTTAAAAAAAAAAAACAAAATCCTAGAAAAGAGTTAAGGCAGGCGGACCTTGTGGCCCAGCACATTCAGGCCACTAAAAAAAAGAAGTCAGGCATGCAAACCTAACCTTTTATATATATATATATATATATATATATATATATATATATATATTAAAGATCATATGACAAGTTGTCTGCCATTATTATTTTAGAAAAAAAAACATAATTAGATGACATGTTGTTTGCTGAAGCATACAACAAGTCGTCTGTTTGCCTAGATCCTGATCATCACAGTAGTGTGGTGGCTAGAAAATCGAAACAAATCTTTTCCCCCTTAAAAACCCATTACAAAAAACAAAACAAAACAAAAAAAAGTTTGAATGTTGTGTCTTAACTCGTCCAAACTTTTATTTGCGCCAAGGATTGAATTGGGTCTAATATTTTTCTTCTTAAATTTATTATGCACCTAAACGAAAAAAAAAAATTTTTTTAAAAAAAGTCCCAGAAAAGAGCCAAAGTAAGCGGACCTGGTGCCCCAGCGCGTCCGGGCCACTAGAAAAAAGAGCCCAAGTGTGCACACATGACCTTGTATTTTTTTTAAGAGTAGATGACAAGTTGTTTATTATTATTGTTTTGGAAAAAAATAACTAGACAACACGTTGCTTACTTAGACATCTCGTCTGCCTGTTCATATTCCAGACACCACATTGGTTGCTGAGAAATCAAGACAAACCTATCCCTCCCAGTTTTGTAACCCATTTTAACCAAAAAAATCTCATTGACACCCTTAAAACATCTATAAATCAATTTATCAACTCAAGAAACCCCATGAATAATCCTAAAACACAAAATAAAACCGAGTTAGGCTTTCTTCCTTGACTTTAATCTATTTTTTTATATACTGTTTAGATTTTAAAAATCAACGTCAAACTACCCCCTTCAAATGAAACACGTGGACACCAAAATAAACAAATGTGATGGCTAGAATATATGAAAATAATGACTTTATCTCTATAAAAAAAGGTGATAACATAAAATATTAGTTTTAAATTACCACCTTGAACTCGACCAATTTCTTGTTGAAAAAGGTATCAAAGTTGTTAACACAATGAATTCGATTATGTTATTTTTATAGATTTAAACGTATGAAATTAAAGTAATTTTATGTTAAAAAAATATATCTTGAACATATTAAACAACATGTGATATGATGTGTGTAGTTAAATTATAAGCACAAGAACACTTTGAAAAGCTTGGGATAAAAAGTAAAAAGTTGAAGTTGTTGTAATGAAAAAATTTATATTTAACAAATTCCTAGATTTTAGTATGATATAGTCAAGGATTGTATCGAGTCAAGGTCACCTTGCTTGATACTTATGCTAAAGATATGATTAAAAGTAAATCTTTCTTGGTCGATGTAATTATTGAAAAACCATCATCATCTTAAAAAGAATTCAAAAATTATCTTAAATATAAAAATAAAAAAATTATAGCTAAATACCCAGGAAAAGATCAGAAAATAATAATAAGTTATATAAAAAAAATTATTTCTTCACATCACATGTAGTACATAAAAAAACTTGTTAGAAAAATAAAAGGTATTATTAAAAAGTTTTTTTAAAATATCATTATAATTATTTATTTAAATTAAAGTTTACTTTTAAATATATATATATTTTTTTTAAAAAAATCGAGGAGTGCTGGGAGTTCTTGGGTCTAGACTACCAAGCCAAGGAGCCCAACCCATAAAAACCGCTCATGCCTTAGGCTCGGAAACAGGTGTGTTCAATAGCAGAGTTTAATTTCCATTTTAATTTTTTAAAATTTTTTCTTCTCCAGTAGTTTAAAGTTCTAAACATTCCCATTTGTTAAAGTTTATAGGCATTTTTTCAACCCAGAAAACTCGAAAATGTATTAATATTATACATTTTTCCATTTATAATAAAATGGTAAAATAAAAATTATGTTCAAATTGAAACAACTCCATGTAATCATGTACTCGAAGAAATAGTTAATGCATTAGTTTGTATGCAGTTGGCAATCAAACTTATTTATTCGGTTGTTTGAGACTATAGCAATAATTAGTTTATAAAATATTTTTTTTAAAAAATATATTAAAATAATATATATTTTTAAAATTATTTTAATTTTAGTACAACACAATAATATAAAAACATAAAAAATAATTCTAAATAAAAAATAAAAAAATAAAATTTGACCAACCTACGCAACCACGCACAAGAAAGTAATGAAGTAACTGAGAGGCATGGTGACGAACAGAATAAACATAACATTAGCACATTTATGCCGTTCATAACTTGAAGAATGATCAAAGCTTCCCCTTTCACACCATCACCTGGCAGGCATATGCTGTTGTAGTCAACATTGCCACGTATTTCAGTAAAAAGAATGTCAAACAAAGAACTATATTATTAAAGCGCAATGAAATAAATTATTTTGAATTATTTAAGAGTAAAAAATACTTTAAAATATCATGTTTGTTTTTGTGTTTTAAAAGTATTTTTTTAAAAAATTATTTTTTAATTTTTTTCTTTACTTCGAATTAATATTTTTTATTGTTTTCAGAACATTTTGATGTGTTGATATCAAAAAAATTATTTTGATATATTTATAAGTGAAAAACACTTTGAAAAGTAACCATAATCACACTCCCAAACAGCCGAGCCTGTTTGGTAATGCGGTTCAAACCGTGTTTTTTTAAAATTTAAATTTTTTTGATTCAAATTAATTTTTTTATAGTTTTAGATCGTTTTGATATGCTGATGTTAAAAATAGTTTTTTAAAAATAAAAAATTTTAATTTTAAAATATTTTTTAATAAAAACACTTTAAACTATAATTACTACCGTATTTTTAAATACACCTGACAATGTTAGAAGGTCAGTGTGACACAAAATCGCGAAGCACAAAGGTGATATTAGCAAATCAAAATAATCCAGAAATCAGAGGGCTAACAAGGTCAATCAACCCTCCAAGAAGTAGAGCATTACAGGCTGTAGAATTAACAGGCCTCTATTACTAACCTTCTTGATGTTTGGGTCAAACACTAAACAGATAAAGCCCAAATTGTGGCCTAATAAGACATTAAAATACCAACTAGGGCTTCACAACACAACACGCGCTCCTCCTTTTATCTTGAAAACCCCAGCGGCCACGGATCCACCACCTCCCTCCCTCGGCTAGTGTCTTCTCTTCCAAACACCAAGGAGCAACCATGGTAAGGCCTAAAATCTATCTTCCATGCTTTCTAGCTACTCGTTTTGTTTGGTGTATGAATGCCGCGGTTTCTCTGTTTTAACATGGTTGTTTCGTGTGGATATAGGCAGATGTGGATACAGAGGTGGCTGCAGCAGGACAGCCAAAGAAGAGAACGTTTAAGAAGTTTAGCTTCAGGGGTGTTGACTTGGATGCTCTCCTTGACATGTCCACTGATGAGCTTGTCAAGCTCTTCAATGCCCGTGCTCGCAGAAGGTATTTCTTTTGTCAACACTTGCATTTGTCTTTCCATGTTTATATATTAAGCACGTATTTACTATGTTTGTGAACGTGCGTTTTAGGTTCCAGAGGGGTCTGAAGAGGAAGCCCATGGCTCTCATTAAGAAGCTCCGCACGGCGGTAATTATTCATATACCTTTGACTTGGCTTAATTATCAGAGTCTGACTTTTTTAGATCCTGGTGTATAGGATTGTTTGGTCAGCTAAGCTCTTAACTGGATTGATGGGTTTGTTTGATAATATTCGATTATTTCTGATATAAATTATAATGTAGTTTCTTTGTTGATGTCTGGAGCAGAAAAGGGAGGCTCCTGCTGGTGAGAAGCCTGAGCCAGTCCGAACACACTTGCGTAACATGATCATTGTGCCTGAAATGATTGGAAGCATCATTGGAGTGTACAATGGCAAGACATTCAATCAGGTTGAGATCAAGCCTGAAATGATTGGGCATTATCTTGCTGAGTTCTCAATCTCATACAAGCCTGTTAAGCATGGTAGGCCCGGTATTGGTGCTACTCATTCATCTAGGTTCATTCCTCTTAAATGAGATGTTTTGCAGAGGCTTGGATACCCTAGTTCGGACCTATCTTTTGAAGACGTCAGTGTTGATCAAATTTTTGCCCATTTAGTTCATTGATGGTGTCATTTTGTGCTCGATTTATATAATTTTCGAGAATCTCTCTTTCCCATGGGTTTGAAAGATGACCCAGGATGGCTAGTTTTTATATTTTATGGTAGCTTAAACCTTTTTTTGGATTCTCTGGTTGCACCTACTATATTGTTTTACTGATGTCTGGTATGGGGCATGATTTCATTTTAGTTTTTCATGACCTCTCAATTTCATGGATAGATAAACCGAAAGTACAGATACGGGCCTTTTAGTTTCTGTAAGCTTCTGAGATTGGAATGTGCTTTTGCGGGCTATTTGACTTCATCGTAACATGGCATTTCCATCCTTGAAATGGTGCTTGTTTATCAGACGGAGTCCTAGCTTATTTTATTTTCTTACGGCCCCACTGGTGTGGCTGCTGCTACCACCGTTTTTTGTTTGAGCCCTGAGCCCTGGTTGTCAGCCAGATGTTTGTTTTTCAAAGTTTTTTCCGCCTACACTACACCACAGGGCCCTGGTTCATGGTATCAGGAATTCCAAGTGCATGCATTGCTCTCGGTGGATAGTCTGTTCCCCGCCGTCTGGCGCAAACGATTATTGTATCAATTTAGTGGTTGAATGTTGTGCTATTATACCATTTGCAAATAGAAATGTCTTGATAATAAACAACATAGCGATAGGAAGGACAAATCTTTGAACTTCAATGTAATGTTGAACCTGATGCCAGTTCGTTGATTTAGAGGTGGTTCATCCTGTAAAATTTACTGCTGACTACTACTTCCGACTTCATGGCCTTTCCTGTTGCTTGTTGGTTTGTTCTTAACTCACAAGTCGCAATCCATCAGGCAAAGGATTCGAGGGTGGTGACAGAATGATTACAAGACTTTTATTAAAGAGTCGAAACAAGAAAGAGTTGTGTAAATCTTGCCTAAGCTTAAGTTTGCGGCTTGCGGGGTGGTCTGAGCTTCTGGCACCGAGCCATCAATGATAGATACTCTTATTTCCAGCCAAATTATTTATTTTTCCAATCATGTCACTCATCGTTTCGATAATCGTATAATTAAAAGCTTTTAGTCAATCAAAATTCAAACATAGACAATTGAACCATCGAGAAGCTGTACACTTTTTTTGCTGAAACTGTACAGTCAAGCTGACTTGCATTACTATCACTTCTTTTTGCTTCTAGCTTCAAAATATTGGATCAACCTCCCCAATTTTCTCCTGTCTGACCTTCCAGGAAACGGCGTGGACGTTACTTGTCAATATCTTGCCAGTGTTCGTTTCACGGCGTTTTCTATCTCAGCAGCTTCAATCTAGCAACATTCGAAACACACAATCAGCATCAATAAAAGGTGATTAAAATACTAGACCAGTGTACGTTTTATCAAGCACTTGTTTTTAAATTCATAAGGCCAGCATCAGCAAGTGGAGAAAGTCAAGATTGACCCTTCCATTCCATGGATGAGAAAATTGAGCAGTTTGTGGCCAAAGACGACCCGCTCGTGTGTTTTTTGGCTAGCCAGAAACAGATACAACGAAGTAAATATTGATGGACCATGAAAAATGGTGTCTTTGTTTCCTACTCTCTCTACCAAGAGGTTAACCATAACTGCCGGAATTGACAATAACAAGCACAGGGATACCATGCATGATATGCTGCATCAAATCTTGCCTGAAGAAAAAGACCGTTGTTGGAAAGCAAGGGAGAGGAGGGGATTACCTCAGTTTCAATGTCCATTACGGCTACAAGTTGCTGATCAGAAATCTGAGATTGAATGCTTCTGGTTTTTGCTCCCAAGCTCTTCAAGCACTTGAGAACGTCTACCATAGGATCCACCCCAGATGTTGGATTGGCCACTTCAATTCTAATCTTTGTACTCTCCACATTTACAATTCCACTTCCTGCCAGTTTCTCTTCAATTTCACCATTTCTCCTCTCCAAAATCCTCTTGTATGTCTCCAGCTCTTGAATTCTCTTTGCTGCCATCTGCATAATCGAGTTCTTATCCTTCTGCAAATCAAGATCACACAAGAAAAAACATGGGTAACCTAACCATTTTAAATAATAACTAAAACTAATTACCATCTATACTTGCAACGCACAAGAAAAGAAACACTAGTGATTAGTTAGTACTGTACTTCATTATTGAACACTAACCTTGGTGCCAAGTGGCAACAAAGAATGCAGAGCCAAGTAACCATGCCTCTCCCTCTCTCTCCTCAATCTCTCACTCATCATATGACGATTACAGCGTTTGCTACCAGGCTCTTGAGCTCCAATATTTACTGGAAAACTTCTCCTCATGAATTCTATCATTCTTTTGTTCGTGTTAGTAGGATGTGCCCCCCTAGAAGAGCTCTCGCTTCCAGCCCCAGCCCTGCGTATATACGGCACAAAAGCACCTTGATTCACTGGACCAATCTCATTCCAGAAGCCATCACCTCGCCACTCGTCTTGAAAGAAACCATCCATCTTCTGTCCTGTCTCTTGTCTTCCAGCCGGGAAGCTCAAATCTCAGGTTCCAACGGTTAAAACTAACGGTTGTCTTAAACTGGATTTCGGGTTTTATATGCAGGGGTAATTGCAATAGAGACACATTTAGCATGTGGTCAAATTTGTTGTTCATGTCCAGGCGACTTCTCTCGAGTCAATTAGAAACAGACTGTCGAAGGGGTGGTTGGCTAAGTCGCTTTTAGGAGTCATCTTTGTATCGCATGAAAAGTCAAATCAAGAAAATATGGATGGAGGCGATATCCAGACCGTTGATTATCAAAGCCAGTTTTTTTTTCTTGTGCAAAATTTTAACAAGACACGCGGCTTCATCCAAGCCCCACGAATTGAAAAGTAAGAAGCGCACATAAGATTTTTGAATTTCTTGATTAAATTTAAGCTCGATCGATTTAATGATTATATCTAAAATTATTGATGTTTTAGTCAAACTGTGCATTTGAAACATCTGAGCTTTGCTTTTGTCTATCTTATCTATGAACAGTTTGAATTCAAGGTCAGGGCCCGGATTTAAAGCTTGTTTGGGTGTGTTTCCGTGCTTGATTTTTGAAATAATTGTTATTTTAAAATATATTAAAAAATATTTTGTTTTAGTTTTTAAAATTATTTTTAACATTAACATATTAAAATAATCTAAAAACATTAAAAATATATTAATTTAAAATAAAAAAATTAAATTTTTTTAATAATATTCTTGAAACACGAAACAGGGGCTTAAGATTGAATTAGGGTTGATCCAATTAAATTAAATTAAATTCAAGAATACAGCCTAATTTTTCAATTAATCGTTGTTTCTAATAGAGCAATCTAATTATGTGGCATTGTTCACAACCGCGCAGCGCACAAATATTTTTCGGGCAGTGCTAGCTTATCAAATATTTTCTTGGCACGTGTTAGATTTAAAATAAAGAGCGAGATGTTGCCGACTTGCTGGGAATAATTCTTGTTATCAGCCATTGCAGTTAACTCACTTTGACCAGTCATGCACGGATGGGCGACACCAATAACAGAGCATTGACTATTCCCATCCACGCGGCA
>Ga0325400_1001252_pt1 | contig 20673 bp, 26 predicted proteins | sample PopdelMetagenome_2_FD_205662 | JGI IMG/M metagenome (GOLD analysis project Ga0325400, IMG submission 205662) | Populus deltoides microbial communities from Bellville, Georgia, United States - Xylem-PdKOR-R1 | ecosystem: Host-associated > Plants > Phyllosphere > Stem > Wood/Secondary xylem...
CACCTGCCCGAGGTTGCGGAAGACGGCGCGTTGTGCGACCGCTGTGCCTCCGTGGTCGCTTGAGTGACGTGATGCCCCGTACCCGCCTAGCCGGCTTCCTCCTCGCGCTCGCCATCTTCATCGTCGATCAGGCGGTGAAGGCGTGGGTCGTGGGCGGACTCGAGATCCGCCAGATCGGCGACGCGCGGGAAGTCCTCTCGTTCTTCGACCTGCGCTTCGTCCCCAACATCGGCATATCGCTCGGGCTGCTGCCCGCCGACGGGCCGATCACGCGCTGGGCGCTGGTGATCCTGACATCCGGGATCGCGATCGGCGTGGCGGTGTGGATGTGGCGCGAGAAGGTCGCGGGGGACATCCTTGCGCTCGCCCTCGTGCTCGGCGGGGCGCTGGGCAACATCCTCGACCGGGTGCGGCTCGGCTATGTCGTCGACTATGCCGACCTTCACTTCGGTGAGTGGCGCCCGTTTCTGGTCTTCAATGTCGCCGATGCCGCGATTACGATCGGCGTCGTCATCCTGCTCGTCCGCGCGCTGTTCGCGCCCAAGCCGACGAAGTCTGCTCCTCAGGAGAAGTTGAATGCGTAAGTTCGCCCTCGTCGCTCTCGCCGCCCTGGCCCTGGCGGGTTGCGGTCGCTCCGGCTTCGATCGTGCGCGGCCGGACGAGTTCGCGACCGCACGTCAGGCGCCGCTCGTCATTCCCCCCGATTACGCGCTGGTTCCGCCGCAGCCCGGTGCGGCGCGGCCGCAGGATACCAGCGCGTCGCAGCAGGCGCTCGACGCGCTGTTCGGCGGACCGGCGCCACGCAGCGCGACCGAGACCGGAGCGCTGACCTCCGCCGGTCGCGAGGCCGCCGATGCCGGAGTGCGCGCCACCGTCGGCGATCCCAAGACGGTGGTGGTCGACAAGGGCTCGGTCACCCGCGACATCGTCGCCGCGCCGGAGGGCGACGGACAGGCCGCACGGGTGGCGGTCGGCGGGCAGTAGACCTGACCTTGCGTCACACCCACACCGTTCGTGCTGAGTAGGGGCTGAGCTTGTCGAAGACCCGTATCGAAGCATCGGTCCTTCGATACGCCATTTCGCCAAGCTCAATGGCTACTCAGGACGAACGGCGGGACAATTGGGCATGACCCTCCTGCGCCGCTGGTTCGCCATACCCTTGTGGCAGCGGGTTGTCGGCGGGCTCGCCATCGGCGTCGTTCTGGGGCTTCTCGCCCCGCGTTTCGCACCCGCCCTAATGGTGTGCGGCGATCTGTTCGTCCGCGCCATCCGGATGCTGGTCGTCCCGATCGTGCTCGTGACGATCGCTGCGGGCATCACTGCGCTGGGCGACGTCCGCAAGCTCGGCAGTGTCGGCGGGCGGACGGTCGCTCTGTTCGCCCTGACCACGCTGATCGCGGTCAGCGTCGGCATGGCGGCGGGGCTGATCCTGCAGCCGGGCGCGGGCGCCGCGCTCGCCGGGGTCGCGCCCCACGCGCTCGGGGAGGCGGTCACGCCCTACCAGCAGCTGATCGGCATCGTCCCCACCAACATCGTCGAGGCGCTGGCGAAGGGGGACATGCTGGCGATCATCTTCGTCAGCGTGCTGCTCGGCGTCGGGACGCTGGCGGCCGGCGACGCGGGAGAGCCGGTCGCGCGCCTGCTCCAGTCGCTGTCCGCGGTGCTGCTGCGCATCGTCCGCATCGTCATGGAACTGACCCCGCTCGGCGTGCTGGCGCTGATCGCCAACGCGATCGCGACCGCCGGCCTCGGCGTGTTCGTCCATATCGGCTGGCTGGCGCTCGCGGTCGTGCTCGCGTCGCTGTTCCAGATGGCGGTGGTTCACGCCGCGCTGCTGCGGCTGGTGGCGCGGGTGGGCATGGTGGCGTTCTTCCGCAAGATCGTCGATGCGCTGGCCGTCGCCTTCTCGACCGCGTCCTCGTCGGCGACGCTGCCGGTCGCGCTCCGGGTCGCGCAGGATCGGTTGGGGGTCGCCCGCGGGGTCGCCTCCACCGTGCTGCCGCTCGGCGCCAGCATCGGCAAGGACGGGACGGCGATGTACGTCGGGCTGCTGGGCCAGTTCTCGCTCCAGGCGCTCGGGATCGTTCCGGACGGTGTGACGCTCGCGACGATGCTGGTGACGGGCGCGCTCGCCGCGTTCGGCACCGCCCCGGTTCCCTCGGCCTCGCTGTTCATGCTGACGGCGATGCTCAGCGCGGTGGGGGTGTCGGCCGAGCAGACCGCGCTGGTGGTGGGGCTGGTGCTCCCCTTCGACCGGCTGCTCGACATGACCCGTACCGTGCCGAGCGCGAGTGCGAACCTGACGGTGGCGGCGTGCGTCGCCCGCGTGGAAGGCGCGCTCGACGAGGCGACCTACCGCGGCGAACGCACCGCCGACTCGAGCATTACCAGCAGCCCGGCAGCGACCACCAGATAGAGCGTCAGGCCACCGACGGGGCTCCAGCCGAACCACTCGCTCGGCAGCGTGCGCAGGTCGCCGCTGCGGAACCGACCGAACACATCGCTCCATAGCGGAAAGCTGTCCTGCCCACCGGTCGCGATCTCGGCCGAGGCGATGACGAGGTTGACGACCATCGAGACCGTCAGCAGCACCGCGAGTGCTGCCCGACACAGCGCCGATCGCAACCAGCACCATGCCGGGGCGAAGCCGAGCGCCAGATACGCCAGCGCCGGCACCATGTGGCGCGGACCGGTCGAGTTGCCGCCGTCCCAATAGGCATAGGACGCATTGTAGAGCAGGACGATCAGCGTGCCGGTGAGCGCCATGACGCCGAGCGCGCGCGTGCGCCGCTCGCGCACGAGCAGGATCAGCCCGAACAGCCCGGCGACGACGATCGGCGCGACCCACAGCAGCCCGCGGCGGGTGCCGAACGTGATCTCCCACAGCACGGCGCGCTTGGGATAGGTCAGCCCGAACAGCCCCTGGTTCATGCCGTCGAACCCGACGACGCCCTGGTAGCCCAGGCGGAAGGGCTCGCCGAAGGCGAACAGGTTGTAGCCGACCAGCACCGCCGCGGCGAGGGCGGCCGGGATCGCGGCGGCAGCGCCCGCGCGGAGCCGGTCGCGCGGGGCGAAGCGTCGCAACTGCCACAGCGCGTAGGCACCGATCGCAAAGCCGGTGATGACGGCGGAGAATTCCACGACGACCGCCCATCCGAGCGCCCCGCCGACCAGGGCTGCGTGGCCGGTGGACGGGCGGGCATCCGCCGTGCCGCGCCACGCCGCCCAGAGCGCGACCGCGAACAGCGCCGCGACGGGCGCGTGGCCGAACAGCGTCGTCGACCAGCCCCACATCGGTGTGCCGAGCGCGAAGGCGAGGGCGGCGAACACGCCGGCCCCCAGGCTCGCCCCCAGGCCGGTCGCCAGCGCGAACACCGCGACCGCGGCCGCCGCGGTCAGCACGGCGGCGGTCGTGGCGGCGATCGCGCGCTCGCGCAGCTTCAGGAAGTCGCCCGATGCCGCGTCGTACATCGACAGCGACAGGTCGCGCGATTGGACGCCGGTGACCGCGTTGACCGCCGCCGCAGCCGGAATCGCCATCAGCGTGACACCCGGAGCCTTGTCGGAATAGGTGTGCTCGCCGAACCGCGCCTTGTCGATCGTCAGCCCGTCGAACTGGTCGATCGTGGCATCGCCGTCCTCGATGATCGACAGGGTCGCGAACAGCCGCACGGCGTTGTTGGGGTTCCACTCCCACGACCCGAACCACGCCGCCGACAGCCAGACGAGGACGAACAGCAGCCCGGCAACCCGCCCTCGCCGGCGTTCGCCGTTCACCCGAACAGCCAGTGACCGAGCAGGCGGTCGAAGGGGAAGGTGAAGAACCCTGCGACCAGCAGAGCCCCGGCCACCATCACGCGGACGGCGCGGCGATGCCGGGCGACCTGGTGGGTGCGGGCGGTCCACCACAGCAGCGGGACCTGCACCAGCGTCAGCACCGACAGGACGTGGATCGCGCTGAAGCCGCCGTGGGCGACCTGGCGGATGAAGAAGGAGGAGATCGCGGTCGCGAGCATCGCTGCCACCCAGACCGTGCCGAGCGCGCGGTGGCGCCGCGCGCCGCGCCGGCCGAGCAGCAGCACGGGGGTGAGCGCGACCGCGACGACGATGGTCAGCAGGTGCGGCCAGACCACGGTGGGAACGGCGGCCAGGTCGTGCCTGCCGCGGAACAGCGCCGCGACGATCGCGGCGAGCAGCACCACCGCGCCGACGCTCAGCACCCGTTCGAAGCGGTCGGGCGCGAGCGACACCCGGCGCCCGGGCGCGATCGATCCCACATTCCCGGCCCGCGCCACCGTCGCCATCGTTCGTCCCCCCCGTCAGATCCCCGGCAGCGACGCTAGGGAAGGACGAGACCGCACGCAATCCGTCACCCGGCGGCGGTGTCGGTCATCCGGCCCGTCATCTGGGGGTGTAGGCGTTGTCCTCGCGCTTCTTCGCCTCGTTGATGCGGCGATTGGCGCCCAGCTGCTGATTGCCGCAACCGATGCCGCCGCCCGGCCCGATCGCGGTGCAGCTGCCGATCCCGCCGGCGCCGACCGACAGCGCGCCGTCGACCTTCGTCGCCCAGGCCTGATACTCGGGCTTGATCTCGGGCTGGCGGATTTCCTTGGGGATGCGGAACTGCTCGCCCGCGTCGCGGCGCTGGCAGACCACGATCTCCTCGCCGTCCTGGTTCGTCGGGCATTTCTGGTTGCCGTAGAGGATGACGACGCCATTGACCGGCGCGTCCTGCGCGACGGCGGACGCCGGCTGGAACGCCAGCAGGGTCGCGAAGGCGAGCGGTGAGAGCTTCAGCATGGGCAGCATCCTTATCATATCCGCTTGGCCACCGCGATGGCCGCGCGACAGCCGAAGCGGATCGCCGCCGACATGACGGGATAGCCGAACGCGCGTTCGGCCCCGCTGGCGATGGCGGTGTCGCGGTGTTCGAGTTCCTCGTCGCGGAACCGGGCGACGGCTTCCGACAGTTCGGGATCGTCGTCGCCCAGGTCGCGGAGCTGGGCGGCGTAGTGCAGGTCGATCTCGGTCTCGACCGCGGCGGTGCAGGCCATCGCGGCTTCGGGGCCGATCGCCGCGGTGACGGCCCCGAGCGCGAAGCCGGCGACCGTCCAGAACGGCTGGAACAGCGTCGGCCGGACACCGCGCCGCGCCATCATCGCGTCGAAGAAGGCGCGGTGCTGTTCCTCCTGCTCGGCCATGTGGGCGACCTCGCGGCCCGCAGGGGACCGGTCGCCCAGGATGGCGAGCTGGCCCGCGTAGATGCGGGTCGCGCCATATTCCCCCGCCTGATCGACGCGGATCATCTGGTGCCGGCCCTCGCGCGGGTCACCGGGGCGCCAGCGGGTCATCGCCGCGTCGCCAGCCGCACGACCGCGGCCGCGCCGAGCAGCGAGATGAGCGCGTTCCACCCCGCCAGGGATACGCCCCAGAGCGTCCACTGCGGCACGTCGCAGCGGACCATCGGTGCCTTCATGATCTGAGCCAGCATATCCTCGGTACTCCCGGTCGGGGTAACGGCCGACGTGCAGCCGGTGATCCCGTCCCACCAGCCATATTCGACACCTGCGTGAAAGACGCCGATCGCACCGCTGAGCGCGATCACCGCCGCCGCCAGCAGCACGAGGGCACGGCGTGCCCCGCCCCTTGCCGCAAACGCGAGCAGCGCCACGACAATCGCGCCATAGTGCGGCCAGCGCTGCCAGTGGCACATCTCGCAGGGGTACAACCCGCCGATGTACTGCGAGCCGAGCGCACCGGCCATGAGCGCGGCGGGGATCAGCAGCGCCAGGCGGTTGGCGGTGGTGAGAGGGCGGGACATCAACGCCCGAGACCCACCATGTAGGCCATCGGCAAACCCCTCTCCGTCCGCCCGGAGCCTGTCGAAGGGCCGGACTCCGACAGACACGCTGATCGCTTGCGGCTCAGCGAACGGCCCATCGACAGGCTCAGGGCGAACGGGAGGAGGGAAGTCACGGGCTCTACCGCTTCGCCGTCACCGCCGCCGCACGCACCGGCGCGGTGCCCAGCCGGCCGATCGTCTTCAGCGCATAGTCGAGCTGGAAGTCCTCGACCCCCGCCTTCTTCAGGCTGTCGGCGGTGGCGGTGAAGCGCGGATCGGTCGCCGTGTCCTCCTCCAGCGCCTTGTTGTCGACCTTGGCGGTGTTGATGAGGTGGCGGCGCAGGTCGGCCTCGCGGAACACGGGGCGCGACTTGAAGTCGGGGTCGGACAGCTGCGGCACGGCGATGTCGGGCTCGATCCCGCCCTCCTGTACCGAACGGCCCGACGGCGTGTAGTAGCGCGCGGTGGTGAGGCGCAGCGCGGTCTTCTCCGACAGCGGCAGCAGCGTCTGGACCGAGCCCTTGCCGAAGCTGCGCTCGCCCATCACCAGCGCGCGGTGGTGATCCTGGAGCGCGCCCGCGACGATTTCCGACGCCGAAGCGGTGCCGGGATTGGTCAGCACGATCACCGGCAGACCCTTCGCGAGATCGCCCGGCTTCGCGTAGTACCGTTCGATGTCGCCCTTCTCGCGGCCGCGCTGCGACACGATCTCGCCATGGTCGAGGAACACGTCGCCGACCTCGATCGCCTGGGTCAGGAGGCCCCCGCCGTTGTCGCGCAGGTCGACGACGTAGCCGAGCGGCGCGTGGCCCAGCGACTTGTCGATCGCCATGATCGCAGCGCGGGTATCGGCGCCGGTGTTGGCGCTGAAGGTGTTGATGTTGATGATTCCGATGCCGTTCTTGACCTCCCACTTCACCGGCTTCTGCACGATGATCTCGCGCACCAGCGTGACGTCGATCGGCTTGTCGCGGCCCGGGCGGACCAGGGTGATCGACACCTTGGTGCCGGCGGGGCCGCGCATCCCCTCGATCGCCTCGTCCAGGCTTTGTCCGTAGATCAGCGTGCCGTTGATGTGGGTGATGTAGTCGCCGGCCTTGATCCCCGCGCGGAAGGCCGGCGTGTCTTCGGTCGGGGCGATCACCTTGACCGCGCCGTCCTCCATGCTGACCGTCAGGCCCAGGCCGCCGTAGTTGCCCTCGGTCGCGATGCGCATGTTGTCGAAGGCGAGCGCGTCGACGTAGCTGGAATGGGGGTCGAGCGCTGCCAGCATGCCCTGGATCGCGCCCTTGACCAGCGTCTTGTCGTCGACCTTGTCGACATAGTCCGCCTTCACCCGGTTGTAGATGTCCATGAACGTGTCGAGTTCGCGGTACGTGCCCGAATCGACCTGCGCGAGCGCGGTGGTGGTGGCGGGCACCAGGGCGATGGTGCCGAGCAGGGCGGCGGCCTGGAAGACGGAGGCGAGGGGGCGCGGCATGCGGGGGCGGATCCTGAAAGGGGGCGGCGGCGGGAATCTAGCGGTTTGCGGGCGCGTTAGCAAAGCGCCCGTGCGGCTGAACGGCGGCTGACGACGAGCCGGCGTCAACCGATCAGCTGGGTCAGGTCGGCGGGTGTGCCGCGGCGGCGCAGCTCGACCGTGATGCGCGGCGCATCGGCCATCGCGGCGCGGCCGATCGGCTGGCCCGCGTACACCTGGCCCCCGGCGGCGACCGCGGCGGAATCGAGTCCCGTCAGCGTGGTCGACCAGCCGCCGCCGTGATCGAGGATGACGACCGTTCCGTAGCCGCGGAAGCCCCGGGCGAAGACCACCCGCCCGGCGGCGGGGGCGACGACGCGGGCGCCGGGTGCGGTCGCCAGCGTCAGTCCGCGCGATCGCACGCCGGTGTCGGACAGTTCGCCCACCCCGTCCACGATCCGCCCCACGGCGGGCAGGCGGTAGGGCGGGCGGGTGAAGCGCGGTGTCGCGGGCGAGTCGCCGGGACGCGGCAGGGGTCCCGACAGGGTGGAGAGCGAGGCGCGGACGTCCGCCGCCGCGGCGGTGGTCGCCATCAGCGCCGCGACCTCGCGCGCGCCCTCCCCCAGGGCGATGGCGCGGTCGCTCTCGACCCCGCCCTGCCGCGCCCCGGCCAGGCGGTTGCGCCCCTCCAGCCGCGCGAGGGCGAGATGCTGGCTGGCCAGCCCGGCGCGTCCGCGGGCGAGGGTCGCGGCGGCATCGGCGGCACCGGCGCGCAGGTCGCGCATGCGGTCGAGCTCGCCGCGCACCGCCGCGGTGCGCGCCGCGATGACGGGCAGCATCGTGCCGAGCAGCGCGCGGGCGTGGACGATATCGGCGGCCGAGCCGGGCTGGATCACCGCGATCGCCGCGGGGCGGCGGGCGAGCGACTGCACCGCGGCGACCAGGCGGGTGAGCGGCGCCTGCTGGCGGACGAGCCGCGCCCCGCCGAGTGCCAGCTGCCGGTCGGTGTCGGCGACGCGCAGCTCCGCGACGGCGACCGCCGCCGCCGCCGCGCGGATGCGGGCGGCGACCGCCGTTTCGCGCAGGGCCGCGCGGCGCGCGTCGCCCGCTTCGGCGTCGGCGCGTGCCTCCAGCCTGGCGGCGCGCGCCTCGGCGGCAATGGCGGTGCGTTCCGCCGCGCGGAGCGCGGGCGCGGGGTCCCGCGCGGCGCCCAGCAGCGCGAGCACCGCGACGGGGGCGAGTGCCCTAGCCCTCACGGTGGTAGGGGTGGCCGGACAGGATCGCGGTCGCCCGCCACAGCTGCTCCGCCAGCATCGCGCGCGCCAGCATGTGCGGCCACGTCAGCCGCCCGAACGACAGCAGCATGTCCGCGCCGGCGCGCGCCGCATCGTCGAAGCCGTCCGCCGCACCGATCAGGAAGCGGCACTCGCGCACGCCATCGTCGCGCCAGCGGCCGAGTCGGGCGGCGAAGGCGACCGAACCTAAAGTGTCGCCGGTCTCGTCCAGCATCACGATCCGCGCGCCGGTCGCATCGGGCATCCGTCCGCCGGTGTCCGGCAGTTCGGTGACGCGCGTCTGCCACGCGACCCGCTTCAGGTAGCGGTCCACCAGCTCGGCCTCAGGGCTGCGCCCGATCCGCCCGCGCGCGACGATGTGGAGGAGCATCGCTCGCGGCTGTGCGCGTTAGTTCGGTTCGCCGGCGGGAGCGCTGTCGAACCCCCACATCCGCTCCAGATTGTAGAAGGTGCGGACCTCGGGACGGAACAGGTGGACGATGACGTCTCCGGCGTCGATCAGCACCCAGTCGGCGTTGGGCAACCCCTCGATCCGGGCGGAGCGGCCGAACTCGGCCTTGATCTTCTCGGCCAGCTTGGTCGCCATCGACGCGACCTGGCGGGTCGAGCGGCCGGAGGCGACGACCATGTGGTCGGCGATCGAGGACTTGCCGGCGAGCGGAATGGTGACGGTGTCGACCGCCTGGTCGTCCTCCAGGCTGGTCAGGACGAGCCGGTGCAGCGCCTCGGCGCCATCGGCGTCGGTGTGGGGGGCCGCGTGGGGGGTAGTGGCCAAGATTACTCCGGGGTTGGTTGCGAATGCCATGACGGCGATGTGGGGTGAGCGGGCGCCAGGTGCCAGTCGGGCGAGGCCGCACGCACCGCGGTGGCGGACGTCGGATCGGGGCGGAAGCGCAGCAGCACGAGCGCCGGGGGACTCCATTCGGCCCAGTGTCTCGCCGCCGCGCGGGGTCTGATCCAGCGCCGCAGCCACGCCATCGCCGGGCCGGCGAGGGCGGCACCGTCATACCCCGGCCGCGCGACGACCGCAATCGGCATCGTGGCGGCGATCCCGCGCCAGTCGCGCCAGCGGTAGAACTGCGCGAGGTTGTCCGCGCCCATCAACCACACGAAATCGCGGTGCGGGTAGCGGCGGCGGAGCGCGCGCAGCGTGTCGACCGTGTAGCGGGTGCCCAGCCGCGCCTCGATCGCCGTCGCGCGGATCGGCGCACGCCGCGCCATCGCCCGCGCCGAGGCGAGCCGTGCGGGAAGCGGCGCCATGTCGGACGCGCCCGCCTTCAGCGGGTTGCCCGGCGACACCAGCCACCAGACCTCGTCGAGGTTCAGCGCGCGCATCGCCGCGAGCGTGATCGCGCGGTGCCCGCGGTGCGCGGGGTTGAACGACCCGCCGAGCAGCCCGGTACGGATCAGCCGCGCACCTGTCCGTGCCCGCGCCCGACCCACTTGTAGGTGGTGAGCCCCTCCAGCGCGACCGGCCCGCGGGCGTGGAGCCGCCCGGTCGAGATGCCGATCTCCGCCCCCAGCCCGAACTCCCCGCCGTCGGCGAACTGGGTGGAGGCGTTCCACAGCACGATCGCCGAGTCGCAGTGGGCGAGGAACGCCTCCGCCACGTCCGCGTCCGCCGCCACGATGGCGTCGGTGTGGCCGGAGCCGTGGCGGGCGATGTGGGACAGGGCGCTATCCACACCGTCAACGATTGCCACAGAGCAGATCGCGTCGAGATATTCGGTGTCCCAGTCGGCGTCGGTCGCGGGAACCACGATGTCGCCGAACGCTTCCGGATCGCCGCGCATCTCGCACCCTGCCTTCGCCAGCGCCGCGACCAGCGTCGCGGGCGCGGGATAGTCGCGGTCGATCAGCAGCGTCTCCATCGCGCCGCAGATGCCGGTCCGCCGCATCTTGGCATCGAGCACGATCGCCTCCGCCATCGCCGGATCGGCCGATGCGTGGACGTAGACGTGGTTGACCCCGTCGAGGTGCGCGAGCACGGGCACCCGCGCCTCCGCCTGCACCCGCGCAACCAGCCCCTTGCCGCCGCGGGGGATCACCAAATCGAGCAGCCCTTCGCCGCGCAGCATCGCGCCCACCGCCGCCCGGTCGGTGGTCGGCACCAGCTGCACCGCGTCCGCCGGCATGCCGCCCGCGGTCAGCCCGGCGACCAGCGCGGCGTGGATCGCGGCGTTGCTCTCCCGCGCCTCCGATCCCCCGCGCAGGATCGCGGCGTTGCCCGCCATCGCGCACAGCGCGCCCGCGTCGGCGGTGACGTTCGGGCGACTCTCGTAGACGATGCCGATCACGCCGAGCGGCACGCGAACCCGCGCCAGGTGGAGGCCGTTGGGGCGCGTGCCCTGCGACACGATGCTGCCGACCGGATCGTCGAGCCGCGCGATCGCCGCCACCGCATCCGCCATCGCCGCGACCCGTGCGGGGTCGAGCCGCAGCCGGTCGAGCATCGCCGCGGACAGCCCGCCGGCCCGTGCCGCCGCCATGTCGCGGGCATTGGCCGCGACGATCGCATCGCCCGCCTCGCGCAGCGCGTCGGCGGCAGCGACCAGCGCGCGCGCCTTCGCGGCGCTCGGCATCGCTGCCAAGGTTCCGGCGGCCGCGCGGGCGCGCGCGCCCATGTCGGCGATCAGCTGATCGACCTCGCTCATGCGCTGCCGGTAGCATGGCCGCGCGCGACCTGATAGCGGTGGCGCTCGATGGGGGACGTCGAGGCAGCAGCCGATATCGTGACCGCGGGCGTCGTCGCCCGCGGGGTGGAGCCGCACGCGGGCGAGGGCAGGCACGGGGGGGCGCACGGCGGCACGTGCCTCAACTGCGGCACGCCCCTGATCGGCGAGCATTGCCACGCCTGCGGCCAGGCCGCGCACGTCCACCGGACCATGGGGGCGATCGGCCACGACCTGCTCCACGGCGTGTTCCACTTCGAGGGCAAGATCTGGCACACGCTGCCGATGCTGGCGCTGAAGCCCGGCGAACTCACCCGCCGCTACGTCGCGGGCGAACGCGCGAAGTTCGTGTCGCCGATCGCGCTGTTCCTGTTCTCCGTCTTTTTGATGTTCGCGATCGTCGCCAACCTGCCGGGCTGGCACTTCGGCGGGGACGAGTGGCTGAAGCCCGGGCTGAACGGCGGCGTGACCGAGGCGCGGGTCAAGATCGCCGAGGAACGCGCGCAAGCCGACGGGATCATCGGCGATGCGCGCGCGTCGATCGCGAAGGAGCGGGCGAAGGCGGCCCCGGATGCGCGGCGCATCGCCCGGTTCGAGGAGCGGCTGGCGAATGCCGTCACGCTGCGCGGCAATCTGGTGCGGGCGGAGCAGGTCCTGCCGCTGCCGGCGAAGAGCGCGGACGGTCAGGCGCGGTCGGGCGACGACTTCCTGAGCGGCGTGCAGGACGGGTTCAACGACGGACGCCCGGCGAGCGCCACCGCGGGCAACAGCTGGCTGGAGCGCAAGTGGGAGGCGGTGAAGGCCAATCCCAAGCTGACGCTCTACAAGATCAAGACGTCGGGCTACAAATACAGCTGGGCGCTGATCCCCATATCGCTGCCCTTCCTGTGGCTGCTGTTCCCGCTCCGCCGATCGGTCGGGATGTACGACCACGCGATCTTCGCGACCTATTCGCTGACCTTCATGTCGCTGCTGGTCATCCTGCTGGCGGTGCTGGGCGCGATCGGCGTGCCGGCGGGGATCATCGTGCCCGCCGCGCTGCTGATCCCGCCGTTCCACATGTACCGCCAGCTGAAGGGCGCCTATTGCCTCAGCCGCGCGGGCGCGCTGTGGCGGCTGTTCTGGCTGCTGAACTTCACCATCCTGACCACGACCATCTTCACCCTGCTGCTGCTGTACCTGGGGGTCGCCGACTGACGACGGCCGCCGCCCCCGGCGCCCGCGCCACGGGCGGCGTCAGTCCTGCGACATCCGCATCGCCGCGCCGGCCACGACGGGGGCGCCCGCGACCAGCAGCAGGCTGACCGTTCCCAGCAGCTTCAGCGCGCCGGCCGCGCCGACCCCGCCGAGCGAGCCTGCGCCGAAGATGACGATCGGGATCGCGAAGGGCAGCATGACGATCCCGGCCAGCGCACCCGCGCCGCGCAACCCGGACGTCAGCGCGGCCGTCACGACGGCGAGGGCGGCGAGCCCGGGCGTGCCGATCAGCAGGCCGAGCTCGACGCGCAGCAGCGCCGGCCCGGACAGGCCGAACAGTCCCGCCGCGATCACCGCCGCCGCCATCAGCGGCGGTGCGAAGCCGGCCCAGTGGCCGATCAGCTTGGCCAGCGCGACCACCGGCAGCGCGACCCCGCGGACCGCCAGCTGGTCGAGGACACCCGCGTCGAGATCCGGCGCGATCAGCCGTTCGACCGGCAGCAGCGCAGCGAGCAGTGCCGCCGCCCAGATCACGCCGCCGCCGACCCGCGCCAGCGTGGCCGCGTCCGGCCCGATCGCGAAGGGGAAAAGCGTGGCCACCAGCAGGAAGAAGGCGACCGGCAGCAGGACCCCGCCCGACGCCCACCCGCGCCGCACGTCGCGCCACGCGATCCGCCAGACGATCACAGCGCCACCTGCATCGCGCCGGGCATCGCGAGGGGCAGGTGAGTCGCCACCACCACGATGCCGCCCCCTGCGCGGCGATCCGCGACGATCCCCTCCAGCACCGCGACCGACCCGGTGTCGAGCCCGTTCGCGGGCTCGTCGAGCAGCCAGATGTCGGCATCCTGCACCAGCACCCGCGCCATCCCAGCGCGGCGGCGCTGCCCGGTGGACAGCCAGCGCACCGGCACCTCGGCCAGGTCGGCCAGCCCGGTCGCGGTCAGTGCGGCGGCGATGCGCCCGGCCGTGCCGTCGACCCCCGCCCACCAGCCAAGCGCGTCGCGAAGCGTGCGTTCGGCGTCCAGCGCCGCGGCCTCCGACAGCAGCGCGACCGATCCGTCGCGCTCCACGACCCCGGCGACCGGCGCGAGCAGCCCGGCGGCGACGCGCAGCAGGGTGGACTTGCCCGCGCCGTTGGCACCGGTCACGACCGCGGCGTCGCCTGCGCCGAGTGCCAGCGACACGCCCGCGAACAGCGACCGCCCCCCGCGCGCGCACGCCACGCCGGCGAGCGCCAGCCGGGTCACGCCGCGGCTTCGAGCGCGTGCATGTCGTCGTCGCTCAGGCCGAAATGATGTCCGACCTCGTGCACGACGATGTGGTGGACCAGTGTCGGCAGGTCGAGGCCGTTCGCGATCCACTCGTCCAGGATCGCGCGGCGATACAGGTGGATGCGGTCGGGATGGGCGATGCCGTCCCACGCCGATTTCTCGCCCACCGGCCGCCCGTGGTAGAGGCCGGTCAGCTCGTACGGATCCTCGATCCCCAGTGCGTCCAGCGTCTCGTCGTCGGCCCATTCCTCCACCAGCAGCACGATGTCGGCGAGGTGTTCGGCGAAGGGGGCTGGCATGCGGGCGAGGCTGGCGCGCGCCAGCGCCTCGATCTCGTCCGCCGATGGCGCGGTGCGCTCTTGCCCGTTCATGGGGGGCGACATAGGCTTTCGGGACGGGGTGCGGCAAGGAGAGCGGCGGATGATCGAGCAACTGAGCGAGGCGGAGCGCGCCGACGCGCTCGATGGACTGCCCGAATGGGACTATGACGAGGGGCGCGACGCGATCGGCCGCAGCTTCACCTTCGGCGGCTTCTCCGAAGCGTTCGCGTTCATGACGCAGGTGGCGATGCTGGCGGAAAAGGCCGACCACCATCCCGAATGGTCGAACGTGTACAACCGGGTCGACATCGTGCTGACCACCCACGACGCGGGCGGGCTGTCGACGCGGGACGTGGAACTCGCCGGGCACATCGACGACCTGGTCGACTAGGCCGTCAGTCGACGAACTCGGGCGGGCGCCCGGCCATGTTGGCGCGCACCGCCTCCACCTGGTTGGGAGTGCGCAGCAGCCGGGCCTGTTCGTCGCTCTCGCCGACCAGGATGGTCCCGGCGTAGCTCTCGACCGCCAGGTTCGCCAGCCGCTTGGCGGCGCGGACCGCATCCGGGTTGCAGGTCGCGATCGTGCGGGCGAGCGCCATGGCCGCGGCATGCGGATCGTCGGCGATGCGTGCGGCGAAGCCCAGCGCGACCGCCTCCTCCGCCGCGAACTCGCGCGCGGTGTAGGTCAGCTCGCGCAGGTGGTCATCGCGCACGCGGCTGCGCCACAGCGCGAAGCCGCCCATGTCGGGGACGATGCCCCATTTCAGCTCCATCACCGACAGTCGCGTGGCCGGGCCCACCAGCACCACGTCGGCGCCGCTGGCGATCTGCAGGCCGCCGCCGAACGCGACACCGTGGACCGCTGCGATCACCGGCATCGGCAGCGTCCGCCACCCCCAGGCAACCTGCTGCACGCGGTTGGCGAGGCCGTGGCTGCGCGTCGCTAGGTCGATGCCCGAACCACCCGACGCCATGGCGGCCATGTCCAGCCCGGCGCAGAACGCGCGCCCATTGCCGGAGAGCACAGCTGCGCGCACGCCGCCTTCCCCGGCCAGTCGGTCGATCGCGGCGGCGACCGCGTCGAACATCGCCGGGTCGATGGCGTTCAGCTTGTCGGGGCGGTTCAGCCGCACGTCGGCGACGCCGGCGTCAATGGCGATGGTCACGCTGGGATCGGTCATGGCGGCAGGTTACGCGACCGCGAGGCGGTAGCCCACTCCCTTGTCGGTGTGGAGCATCACGCTCTCGAACCCGTGGTCCAGCTTGGCGCGGAGCCGCGACACATGCACCGCGACGACGTTGGTCCCAGGGTCGAAACGCAGCCCCCACACCGCCTCCAGCAGCGCGGCGCGGCTGACGGTGCGTCCGGCGTGCTGGGCCAGGTGCAGCAGCAGCGCATATTCGCGCGGCAGCAGGCGCACCGCCCGTCCCGCGCGCGTCACGGTGCGCGCGATCCGGTCGATCACCAGTTCGCCCAGGCCGATCGGCGGAGCGGCGGCACGCAGGCGCGCGGCGACCCGCGCGGCGATCTCCTCGACCGGGGTGGTGCGCAGCACGGCGTCGGCCGCCCCGGCGTCGAGCGCATCGGCGATCAGCCGGGTGTCGGCGACCAGCAGGACGACCGCGCCAGGTCGGGCGAGCGCGGCGGGATCGTCGGTGACCCGCAGCACGCCTGGACCGTCGTCCGCGACCGCGATCCCGCGTCGCGCCAGGGCGTCGCGCAGGCCGGGGATGCTGCACTGGAGCGACGCGCGGGTTGGCATGCGGCCACGCTAGCCGCGATCTCCGCTCCCGCGGACGGCAACCGCGTCCGTTTCGGCGGCACTCAGCCGCCAGCGCGCATGCGCGGCGACGAACCTGTCGGGATCGTCGGCCGCCCGTTCCAGCACCGGGGCGGCGGCGACGGGATCGACGCTCGCGATCGCGTCGAGTGCGGTCGTCCGCATTCGCGTGAAAGGATGGTTGGCCGCAAAGGCGTGGGCGAGGTCCAGCCCGTCGCCGAACTGCACGGCGAGGGCCAGCAGCGCCTCCGACGCGGCGACGCTCAGCGCGCTTCGCACGACACCGCGCGCGGTGTCGAACCGCAGCTGGGTGAGCCAGGGCTGGGCCGGATCGTAGACGAGGATGTTGAGCGAGACCGAGAAACTGTCGGGCGGCACCTGCGCGTGAACGTCGCGGTGCATGCGGTAGAGCATCAGCTGCCCCGGCTCCAGCCGCCGGCGACCGGCGAAACGCAGGGCGGCATCCTCGCCCGGCAGGCCCGCATGGGCATCCGGCTCCCGCTCCCAGTCATCGCTCCAGTAGCCGGGTCCGAGATAGCCGTAGGTCAGGAACGGGAAATTGTGATCGTGGGCGTGGCCGTAGAAGAAGGCGTCCGGGCCGCTCGCGCGGAGCACGGCGTCGCGTTCCGCCGGCCAGAAATTGGCGCGGATCGCGTAGCGGCCGTTGGGGGGTGTCAGCAGGAAGACCTGCGCACCATAGCCGTTGCGCGCACCCCCGAGCGCGCACCGGTCCGCCAGTTCGGCGATGGCGAGATCGGCGAGGAACCGCGGGTTGCGCCCCAGCCGCGCGAGAAGCGGCGCGGCGTCGACCAGGCTGCCCTCGTCCCGCGCATCGAAGGGGTGATCGTCGAGCGCGGCGACCAGCGCGGCGAGGTCGAAGGGGTCGCCGTCGCCGGGCGCGATCAGCCGGGGCATGCCGCGCCACGCCCGGCGATCAGGTCGAGCGTCGCGGCGGCGGCGGTGCGGACCCCGGCATCGCGCTCCGTCGCGGCGAGCGCGCGCAGGCGGGGAAGTGCCGCCGCGGTGTCGAGCGCGAGCCACTCGCGCATCGCCGCCCACCGCGCGTGAGGCGCGGGATCGTGGGTGGCCGCGGCGAACGCGGCGTCGGCGTCGGTGCGCCCGCCGACCCGCAGCAGCGTCAACAGCATCGACGTGCGTGCGGCCGCGTCGTCGCTGCTCGCGGTGCGCAGCGGTGCGCCGGTGTCGCCGCTGAATTCGCGCACGACCGGCACCGCCCCGGCGCGCAGCAGGATGCTCAGCATCGCGACGTCGCCGTTCGCCGACACCAGCGACTGCGCCTCGCGGCGGCCGTCGTGCACCACGATCTGGCCGTCCGCGGGCGTGAGCGGCGGCAGTTCGACCAGGCGGTCGGCATCGTCGGCGATCCGCCAGCGGCGAAGACGTGCGCCGCGCGCGTGGACGTAGCGCGTGACGGTGACGTGGCCCGGCACGATCGCGCCGGCAACCGGGTGCGCGGCGAGCCCGCCTGCGGACACGAGCGCGGCGCTCATCCGCGCCGCGGGCACGTCGAACAGGATCGCACCGATGTGGCCGTTCTCGCGCGTGGTGCGCAGCGGCGGATCGAACAGCGGATCGGCGGCCAGCGCGCACGTCATCGCGCTGAAGAGGCGCCGCGCGAGATCACGGTCGGACAGCAGGGCGACCGCGCGGTCGCGGGCGACGGCCAGGCTGGCCGAGGCCGCGGAGTCGAACGCATCGGCAAAGGCGATCCGGTCCGGCGACCGCAGCCAGTCCTCGGCGAAGGCGGTGCTGCGCCGGCGCGCCGCGCGCCAGGCGTCGGCGGCAATCTCTCGCGGGTCCACGCGCTCAGCCGGTCGGGTAGAGTTCGTAGATCAGCACCGCGATGTCGATCACCGATTCGAAGATGCCGTCACCCGGTGTGGCGCCTGCGCGGATGCTGCCGGCGATGGCGACCGGTGTCGCCAGTTCAGGGATCTCGTCGATGGTCAGGGTCGGTACGTCCACGGGCTGTTCCCCCTTCAGCGGCTGGGCGTCGATGGGCTAGACGAGGGTGACCGGGGAGGGCGCGTTACAAGTTTGTAAAGCCGTGGGCCGCGCGATAGGCGGCCACGATGCAGCCGATTCCCTTCGACCCGCGACGCTTCTTCGAGAGCGGGTCGCTGCGGCATCACGGCACCGCCCTCGGCATCGTCTACCACGCGCACGGCGACGACTGGGCCGAACTCGCGCTTCCGTACGCGCGCGAACAGATCGGCGACGTGGCGTCGGGCGTGATCGCGTCGGGACCCGTCCTCACGCTTCTCGACCAGGCGACGAGCGGTGCGGTGTGGCTGCGCCGGGGCGGTTTCCTGCCGCACGTGACGCTCGACCTGCGGGTTGACTGCTTGCGTGCGGCGACGCCGGAGCGGACCGTGATCGGACGCGGCGAATGCTACCGGCTGACCGAGTCCATCGCCTTCGTCCGCGGGCTGGCGCACGACGGCGATCCCGGCGATCCGATCGCCCATGTCGCGGGCACCTTCATGGCCACACAGGCGTCATGAGCCTGCCCCCCTACGCGCAACTGCTCGGCCTGAGCGTCGAGGAGCATGCGGGCGAGCTGCCGACGCTCGTCATGCCGTGGTCGGGGACGGTGACCGGCCGTCCGGGCTTCCTCCACGGCGGTGCGATCGCCGGCTTGCTGGAGATGGCAGCGATCGCGGGGTTGCGCGACGCGCTGGGCGAGGACCGCGTGTCGGTCCGGCCGGTGACCCTGACGATCGACTATATGCGCGGGGGACGCGAGGGGACGACCCGCGCCCGCGCGATCATCCGCCGCATCGGCCGGCGCATCGCCAACGTCGACGCGACCGCGTGGCAGGACGATCCCGATCGCGCCATCGCCGCCGCGCGCCTGACGCTGATGCTGCGCCGCTAGAGCGCCCCGGGTCGGGTCCGGTCTCCCTTTCGGAAGGGGGGGGCATCGCCGCTCGGTGAGGACGCGCGCCCGAGCGGGCGATCATCGGCCTAGCGGCGGAACTTCAGCCCGATCCAGATCGTGCGCGGTGTCGCCCGCTCGACCACGCCCGCGCCGCTCACGCCCGCCTCGACGACCTCGTCGAACATGTTCTCGCCCCGCAATTCGGCCGAGAGCGCGGGCGTGAGCGGCAGCACCGCCACCGCGTCGAGCGTGGTGGCCGGGGCGAGCCGGCGGACGTTCGCGTCATCCTCGAACTGCGCGGCACCGTGGCGCAGCGTCGCCGACAGGCTCGCGGCATCCTGCCGCCAGCCGATCGTCGCGGAGACGAGGTCGCGCGGGGTCTGCGCGGGACGCAGCCCGTCGAGCGCCGCCGCCGCTCCGCTGGCGACCACCCGCGGGCTCACGTGGCTCCACGACGCGGTGGCGAACACCCGCCCGACCTCGGCGCGCGCGTCGACCTCGATCCCCGTCGACTCGATCGCGTCGAGGTTGCGGCGCACGCGGTAGGTGCCGCCCGCCGCCACGAAGCCCACGCCCGGGAAGGTGCCGGGCCCCAGCCCCCCGGTCACGTTGGCGATCGCGCCGTGCAGGCGGTTGGCGAACCATGTCGCCTCCACCTGCACGCCGCGCGCCGGGGTGAGGCGGACGCCGGCGTCGATACCCTCCAGCCGCTCGGGGGCGAGCGCTGCGTTGGCGGCGACGGCATCGGTCCCGACGCGGAACGGCCGGTGGAGTTCGTTGAGGGTCGGCAACCGCCACCCGCGATAGGCGGCGGCGCGCAACGTGACCGGCGGGGCGACGGTGAAGGCCGCGCCCGCGCGACCGGTCCACTCGGTTCCCGTACGCTCGGCGAAGTCCGCCGCGCTGGCCGCGGCGCCGGTCGCGAGCACCGTCTCGCGCAGGCGGCCGTCGCTCAGCCGCCAGCGGTCCGCGCGCCCGCCGAGCGTCAGCGTCCACGCACCGGTCGTCAGGCTCGCGTCGACGAAGGCCCCCAGTGTCAGGCTAGCACCCCCTGCCACCCGCAACCTGGTGGGAAGCGCGGCAACGTAGCTGAACCGTTCCTGCGTGCGACCATCGACGCGGCGCGCGTCGCCCCCGACGCGCAGGTCGATGCCCCCGCCGATCGGCGGCACCACCTCCAACCGCGCGCCCAGCCCCGTGGCGGGTGTGTTGTACTGGTCGAGCGTCTGGGTCGCCGCGGTGCGCCGCGCGTCGACACTCGCGAAGCTGGACGCGAAGGCGCGGGTCTGGACGTAGCCGAGCGCCGACACCTCCCACGCGCCGCGATGGACGATGCGCACGCTGGCGTCGGCCCCCTCGCTGCGGTTGGCGGTGAAGGCGGTGCCGCGTTCGCGCGCGTCGGAAAAGGCGGTGACGGCAGCCTGCAGCTCGGTACGCGCGCCGACCGGCACGACCCCGCGGACGGCGACGGAATATTGCTCGTAGGGCGCCGCGCGGTCGGCCGGGCCGCGGGCGCCGGCGACCGTGGGGACGAAGCCGTCGCCGCGCGCGTAGGCGGCAGACAGCGTCGCGAAGCCCGCGCCGCGCCGGAGCAGGCCGGAAGCGGACGCATCCACCGAATTGCGGCTGCCGTAGGCCGCGCGCGCGGCGAAGCCGGGCTGGAGGGCGGGGTCGGCACTCTCCAGCTCGATCGTTCCGGCGAGCGCGCCCGCGCCGTAGTAGCCGCTCCCACCGCCTCGCGTCACGCGGACGAGGCCCAGCCGGTCGAGCGCATAGGCCGGGAACGCCACCCAGCCGCCGAACGGATCGGTCTGCGGCACGCCGTCCAGGATCAGCAGCGCGCGGCTGGAGGCGTTGCCGCCGATGCCGCGCAGCGACAGGCCCTGGCTGGTCGGGTTGGCCGAGCGCGAATCGCTGCGCCGGAACTGCTG
>Ga0325400_1001253_pt1 | contig 20665 bp, 18 predicted proteins | sample PopdelMetagenome_2_FD_205662 | JGI IMG/M metagenome (GOLD analysis project Ga0325400, IMG submission 205662) | Populus deltoides microbial communities from Bellville, Georgia, United States - Xylem-PdKOR-R1 | ecosystem: Host-associated > Plants > Phyllosphere > Stem > Wood/Secondary xylem...
GTGGGCGTCGCGGGGGCGTCCGAGGCGGGAAGGCGGTCGCTTCCCGTCCGGCGGCCAAGGCGTTGACATGCGGGCATCCAGACGGCCACGGGGAACGCACCACGATGTGGTTCTCCCTGGTAGGGGTGCAACGCTGGATCAACTCCAGCCGAAACTGTTTCGGACATCGAACCACTTCCGGGCGCTCCGCGGTAGCCATGGGTCAGCGCTCGGGGCGTGGGCGCCCCTGCACGAGGCGTGCGAGTGACCCCGCGGACTGACCGTCAATGGTCAGTAGCCCCCAGCTGATCGCTCCCGCTGCGGTGTGGACCCGCCGGGCGAGCAGATATGCCGCGGGCACGCTCGCCGGGGTGCTGCTCGTGGGCGAGAGTCCGCGCGACGGCGTCCAGATAGCGACAGACGACGTCTGCATCCGCGGGGTTCAGACCGTGGCCCACGTCGTCCATCGCCTGCAGCGTGGGTGCCCACACTCGCAAGCTGCGTTCCCGGGCGGTGGGTGTGACCTCGATGATGACGCGCCGACCATCGGAGGTCGACCGCCGGCGCTCGACCAGCCCGGCAGCCTGGAGCCGGTCGACCAGGGTCGTGACCGTTGCAGGGCGCAGGTCCAGCAGCTGGGCGAGTTCGGTTGCGCCGAGTGGGCCGCGGACGTCGAGCAGTCGAATGGCGCGCATGTCGGTCAGTCCGATGCCCATCTGCCGGGCCTTGCGGGCGGCCAGGGTGTCCTGGGCCTCCAGGACCCCGCGCAGCGCGCGGCTGGCTGCGCTCAGACCGGCCAGCCACGCGCCGCTGTCGTCGAGGTCGGGGAGCGCGACCGACGGGGGCTCGGATTCGGCCACACCCACCTCCCTGTGCTGCGTCTATCGACGTACTCGTGAAGCCGGGTGATGTCCTCATCCGGAAGCCACCGTGGGCGTACGGGGCGCAAGCGGTTCTCGTGCAGGCGGGCGGGCGTACCTGCCGACCAGGATGTTCCCCGGGTGCGCAGGAAGTGGCATGCCGACCCCCGGGTTCGCGGTGCGAGCACGGCCACCGGCCGCCTACCGCGACCGCCGACGACAGCTGGCGGGGCCAGGGACGGAGTTCGCTGCTGATGACGCGGTCGGCGACGGTCTCCAGGTCCAGGTCATGGCTGAAGGCTGTGGCGCGCAGCAGGGCAAGGGCGGCGGTTGTGGTGATGCCGTGCTCACCGGCCAGGCAGCCGGCTGCGACCCGGATCCGTTGGCGTGCCTGGATGGGCGGGGTGGTCAGCGCCGCGGGCAGACCCAGACCAGCGTTGGGGCTGCCTGCGTCGGCAGCGAGGACGTGGACCAGCTCCTGGCCCAGGACGTCGGCGACCTCCCCGACGCTGTCCAGCAGGCCCGGTGCCTGCAGGCCTGAGCGTGACCGGAACAGGTCCAGCATCACGGCGCCGGAGAGCGGGCCGCCGACCGGTAGGGACAGCACACTGCGGTAGGGGGTGTGCTCGAACCGTTGCCCGGCGTAGACCGGCCACCGTTCCAGCAACCTCTCCTGGGGTGCGGCCACGACCCTTCGGTCACGTTGGGCGCTTAGGCACGGGCCCTCGCCCAGCGTGTACTGCAGGCGTTCGGCCTGCCCGGCGAGAGCGTCACTGACCCCCAGCGGCAGCCGACGGCCGGGCAGCATCGACATGGACATGCCGGCGCCGTCGAAGGGCAGCGCGTCCACGCAGGCCCGAGCCAGCACATCGACCTGTCCGGCCTCGGGGGACAGCGCGCTGCGTTCGACCGCGCGACGGAAGACGTCGGTGACGGTCATCGTGGGCGGCTCGCTGCACAGGTGAGCCGGAGCGGCATGGTGTTTCCCAGCGTGGAGGCAGATGGACCGCCGCAGAAGCTCAACGGGGCAGGCTCCCGTCGGCCACGGGGGAGCTTCCCCGAACCTGGGTGGCCAACCCCATTACCGATACTGATCCAGGCAAAATGCTTCACTTGTCGCAGCAGGCAGAACTTCCAGGTCGCGAGTGGACCCGGGAGTCGTTCAGTGACGGTGGCGGTGCCTACAGGTCGGGGTGCACCAGTGCGTCCCGGGGCCCCGAGGTGCTGACGATCCGTCGCGGCAACCAGGCTGCAACGGTGCGCCTCGTGCCCGCTTCGTGGATCTCGACGCGGTAGCCGACCACTTTGGCCGTCGAGGTGCTGTCAGCCATGATGCGACCCTGCCTTTCGGCCTCCTGGTCGTTCTCGGCCTCGAACCCGTGCGTCGGATGGCCGTGGTCGGCGATCAGGCGGTATGCCGGCACCAGGTGAACGTAAACCGACCGGCACCGTTCCGCTACGGGGTAGAGCGGCGTCGCGTCGGGCGGTCGGTGACCTGATCGGCCGGGCACCTCGGCCTGTGCCTGGGTGCCCGGCAGGGGTCAGATGCCGGCGGTGATGTGCTGGCGGACCTGGTCGACCAGGGCGGTGGGGATCTCGATCAGGCCGTGGTCGGTGGTGGCGTGGGTGGCGACCTGGGTGAGGATGCCGTCGTCGTCGGTGGCGGTGAAGGTGCGGCCGCAGCCGGGGACGACGTCGCCGCAGGCGAAGCTCTTCATGGGTGCTCCTTGGTGGTGGTGCACCTCGAGGCTGTTCCTCGAGGAGTCGGGGTTCAGCGGGGGTGGGCCTCGTGCTGCTCGGCCAGGCGGGCGAGCAGGTGTTCGACGCGGATGATGCCGATGACGGCGCCGATGTCGTCGACGCAGACCACGGGGTCGAAGCGGGTGTCCTCGGGGCGGGTGGCGACACGGCGGGCCAGTTCGGCGATCCCGGTCGAGGCCGGGACGCGCAGTGACACCGGTGCCACCCGGTGACCTTGGTCGTCTTCGCTTCGGCGCAGCGGCAGCAGCAGGCCGGTGGGGTGGCCGTGGCCGTCGATCCGCACCGTGATCCCGGCGGTGATGGGGGCGGCGCCGGGGGGCAGCAGCGGTACCCGCTCGACGATGCTGACGATGTTCTCCCGCAGCTGGCCGCGCGCGTGCACCTCCCGCAGGCGTGCTGCGACCTCCGGTGCCAGCGGCGACCACGGCGGCGCGGGCCGGCCGAGCAGGAAGCCCTGGGCCAGGGGGACGCCCAGGCGGGAGAAGGCCTCCATCTCACCCCAGGTCTCCACGCCCTCGGCGAGCAGCCAGGCGTCGATGCGGGCACCGAACTCACCGAGCAGTTGGGCCAGGGCGAGCTTGACCGGTTCCTGGTCCGCGCCGTCGACCAGGGCGCGGTCGAGCTTGATCAGCTGGGGCCGGACGGCGGTGAGCTGCTGCAGGCCCGAGTAGCCCGACCCGGCGTCGTCCAGGGCCACCAGGGCGCCGCGGTCGCGCAGCTTGTCCTGCACGTCAAGCAGCGGACGCAGGTCGGCGACGTCCTGGTGCTCGGTCAACTCGAGCACCAGCGGTGCGAGGTCCCCGGCGGCCAGCAGCACATCGGCCAGCTCTGGTTCGGTGAGCAGGTGCGGGCTCACGTTGACGGTGAGGAAGCAGTTGGGCGGCAGGTCATAGCGCAGCTGGAGGCACCGCCGCACCACCAGCGCCTCCACCCGGGCACCGATCCCGGCGGCGTCGGCGGCAGCGAACCACCGGTCCGGGGTGGCCGAGCTGGGCGAGCCGTCGGCGGCACGGAAGCGAGCCAGGGTCTCGTACCCGGCGATGACCCCGCGCGCGACGTCGACGATGGGCTGGAACACCAGCTGCAGAGTTGATGGGTCGGCCTCGAGCCTGGCCAGCTCGCCCGACCAGTCGAGCTGCTCGGCCGGGGCCAGCAGCGTGTGTGGGGTCACAGGGGTCTTGTCGGCGGCGGGAACGTGCCTATCCAGGTGGTGGCGCGGCGGGTGACCCTGTCGGGTGACCCGCATTCGGCCGCGTCGCACACCTGGTCGCGCCGACCACGGCGCGTCCACCGACGCAGATCGTGAATCGCTGGCGGCGCCGGCTTTGCTTCCGCCGCGCGATCCGACATTGTCCGGTGCTCAGTGCGGAACCGGCAGCGTTCGAGGCGAGTGGCGTATTCGGTTCGCCCCGTGGGCGTGTCGACGGAAACTTTCCGGTACTGACCAGTAAAGCTCCGTTCTGGGTGGCAGAGCCCCCGGTGGCGCGCCTAGCGTCGGCTGCGATGGCGATCACACGGGGGTGTGCGAACGATCAGCAGGCCACCGGCCGCTGGTCGTGGACCCGGCGTGCGCTGACCACCCTCGGGTTCGGGATCGGCGCCAGCGCCGCGCTCGCCCTGGGGGCGGGAGCCGCGTCCGCCGACGAGGGCCATCCCGACGGCGGGGCACTGAGCCAGGTCGTCGACGGGGCGAGCGGTACGGCCGCGGACCTGCTGGCACCGGTCTCCGACGCGGCCGGGGCGCCGGCGATCGACCCGGTGGTCGCGACTGTTCCCGACGCCGTCGCACCGGCTGTCGACCCCCTCGCCGAGACCGTGCAACCGTTGGTCGAACCGGTCGTGCAGGCCGTCGAGCCCGCGGTGACCCCGGTGGTCGAGGACGTCGTGGCACCGGTGGCCGAGGCTGTCGCGCAGCCCGTCGTCGAGCACGCCGCCGCCCCCGTCCTCACGGCCGCCGCGCCGGTGGTCGACCAGGTCGTGGCCCCGGTGCTGGCGCCCGTCGTGACCCCGGTCGTGGCCGATGTGGTCGCACCGGTCCTGCAGCCGGTGGTCTCCGACGTCGTCGTCCCGGTGGTGGAGCCGGTCGTCACCGAGGTGGTCGCCCCCGTCGTCGACGACGTCGCCGCGCCGGTCGTCGACACGGTCGCCCCGGTCCTCGCGGATGTCGTCACCCCGGTCGTGGACTCCGTGGCCCCTGTCGTGGACGTGGTCACGCCGGTCGTGGACGTCGTCGGTCCGTCCGCTCCCGCCCCGGGCAGTACGCCCGTCGCGACCCCTGCCGCCGCGGGCCCGGTCGGAGCCCCCGCCGCGGCGTCCCCGGTCGCGGACCAGACCGCCGGCCCCGTCTCCGCTGGCGCGGTCCCCGCGCAGGTTACCGACTCCGGCCCGGCGGCTACGCCGACCCCGCTGACCGCCCCCGCCGCGCCCGTCGAGCTGCCCCTGCCGAGCGCCCCCGCGGCGCCGGTCGGGTCGGGGGGCTCAAGCCCGGGTGCCGGTGGGTCGGGCGGCCCGCAGACGCTGGCCGACGCCACCTCGGTGGCCGGCCTGCAGCTACCGGCGTTGGCCGGTACCCCGGCGACGGCGCCGGTGGCCCTGCTCGTCGACGGCACTGTCGTCGAGCCCTCGTTCTCCCCTGACTGACCTTCCGCGCGGCCCCGCTCCGGCGTCCGAGAGGACCCGTCGGTGGCCGTGACACGTCCGCACCAACGCGCCGGTCACCGATGACCCGGCTGCGACACACGGACACCCGCGCAGCAGCGCGGACGGAAGGACAGATCGTGAACCGACACATCCGCAACGGCTTGACCGTCGCGACCATGACCGGCGGGATGTTCCTGCTGGGCCAGGCAGTGGCCAGCGCCGACGAGCCCGCCGACAACGGCCTGCTCGGCACCGTCAGCACCATCGTCACCGGCGGTGACGCGACCGCGAACTCCGGCAACGACGTGGACTCCGGTGACGCCACCGTCACCTCGGGCAACTCCGCCAACGGCACCGGCGGGAACGCCTCGGCCACCGGCGGGCAGGCCACCAACACCGGCGACGCCACCGCCGCCAACGGCGGGGCTGCCAGCAACACCGCCGACACCGGCGGCAACGCCGCCGAGGCCACGCCGGAGCAGCAGCAGCGCACCGAGGCCACCGGCCTGGACTCCACCACCGGCAACGGGGACTCCACCGCGACCTCGGACGCCGGCAGCGGGGCGGTCGACCAGACCGCCGACGCCGGCAACGGCGGCTCGGTCGCCGGGTCCAACAACCCGACCGGCGGCTCGGCCAGCGGCGGGGACGCCTCCGGGACCGGCGGCGCCAACTCCTCGGCCACCGGCGCCAACTCCGGCAACGCCACCGGCTCGGCCTCCCAGGCCACCGGCGGCGACACCCAGGGCACCGCAGACTCCACCTCCGGCTCCGGCCAGGGCGGGGACAGCACCTCGGGGGCCAGCACCGATGCCGCCGGCGGGGACGGGGCCGCCAATTCCGGCAACACCGTCACCTCCGGCGACGCCGACGCCACCTCCACCAACACCGCGGACGGTCAGGGCGGCAACGCCTCGGCCACCGGCGGCAACGCCACCAACAGCGGCGACGCCACCGCCGGACGGGGCGGGGCGGCCAGCAACCAGGCCGACACCGGGGACAACACCTCCCACGCCTACGCCTTCTCCCTGTTCGGGGACTCCACCGCCACCTCCGACGCCTCCTCCGGCGACGTCGGTCAGAACGCCGAGGGCGGTGACGGCGGCTCGGTCGAGCACTCCAACAACCCCACCGGCGGCTCAGCCTCCGGCGGGGACGCCTCCGGCACCGGCGGGGCCAACCACTCCGCCACCGGCGCCAACTCCGGCAACCTGAGCGGATCGAGCTCGGACGCCTCCGGCGGCCACGCCACCGGCGCCGCAACCTCCGACACCGACACCAGCGGCCAGCACCAGGCCGAAGGCACCTCCGACGCCGACTCCGACGTCACGGGCGGCAACGGGACGGCCAACTCCGGCAACACCGTCGACTCCGGCAATGCCGCAGCCGACTCGGACAACTCCGCCGACGGCCGCGGCGGCAACGCCTCAGCCACCGGCGGGAACGCCCGCAACACCGGGGACGCCACCGCCGGACGAGGTGGGCCGGCCAGCAACATCGCCGACACCGGCGGCAACGACTCCTACTCCTTCGCCATCGCCGTCTTCGGGGACGCCGACGCCACCTCCGACGCCTCCTCCGGTGACGTGCACCAGAGGAGCAACGGCGGCGACGGCGGCTCGGTCGTGGGGTCCAACAACCCCACCGGCGGATCCGCCCACGGCGGCGACGCCTCGGGCACCGGGGGCACCAACTCCTCGGCCACCGGCGCCAACACCGGCAACGCCACCGGCTCGGCCTCGCACGCCACCGGCGGCAACGCCGCCGGAAGCTCGGACTCCCAGACCAGCTCCCACCCCCGCGGGTGGGACGACTGGTCCCAGATCGGGGGCAGCTGGAGCCACCAGCTCCCCGGTGGGGACCACGGCACCACCGGCGGTCAGGACTCCGCCGCCGACAGCACCGTGACCGGCGGGGAGGCCACAACCAACTCCGGCAACACCGTCACCTCCGGCGACGCCGACGCCACCTCGCACAACACCGCCAACGGCACCGGCGGCAACGCCTCGGCCACCGGCGGTCAGGCGAGCAACACCGGCAACGCCACCGCCGGACGCGGCGGCGCCGCGGACAACGACGCCACCACCGGCGGCAACACCGCCCAGTCCCAGCCGCGCACCGAGCACAACAGCTCGGGCACCGAGCACGACGGCTGGGGCCACGACGAATGGAACTCCGACCGAACCGACGGTGACGCCACCAGTGACGCCACCGCCGACTCCGGCGCGGTCAGCCAGCACGCCACCGCCGGTGACGGCGGCAGCGTCGAGCACAGCAACAACCCGATGGGCGGCTCGGCGCACGCCGGCGACGCCTCCGGCACCGGCGGCACCAACCACTCCGCCACCGGCGCCAACACCGGGAACCTGACCGGCTCGCAGTCCCACGCCCAGGGCGGGCACGCCCACGGCAGCGCCAGCAGCTGGCTCACCGAGCTGATCAGCAGCCACCGCTGACCAGCTGAGCACCACCCGGTCGGCCGGCCCACCCAGGGCCGGCCGACCGGCACCAGCGATCGGGGCCCGACCACGGGGCAGGCCCCGATCGTCATGGTCTGCCCACGCCTGAGTGCACCCCCGGGCTCCGGCCGGGCATGAGAACTCCCGTCAGCCACGGGGGCAACTGACGGGAGCACGCCTACCGTAGGAGCCAGCGCCGTGCTTGTGCAGATGCGATCACAATTCCCGGGTCTGCGGTCAACCAGTCGGCGTGCCGGTTGAGCGGCGCTTCCGCTGGCTAGGACCCCGTCCATGACAAGCACCCCCTCCCTGGCGGCCACGGTGCTGACCGGGGCCGCCGCCGGCCTGGTCGCCTCGTGGGTGAAGTCCCAGGACGAGCCCGTGCTGCAGAAAGTCGCCGAACGTTTTCTGCCGCCCACGCCGGCCCAGAAGGTTCAGCCTGCGGCTGACTCCGGCAACACCGCGGTCATGCCTCCGGCGTTGGTCGTCGACGAGGTGTCCAAGGCCGCCACCGGCGTCCCCGCAACCCTGGACACCAAGACGACGCTGACCCCGTTGCTGCACTACGGCATGGGCACCGCCCAGGCGGTGGGCTACTTCCTCGCCGCTCGACGCTGGCCTTCGGTCACCACCGGGTTCGGCGCGGCCGCCGGCGGTGCGGCGTTCCTGGCCACCCACGGCAGCACCCTGCCCGCGATGGGGGTACAGACCCCACCTGCCCGCCTGCCCGGGTCGTGGTGGCTGTGGGAGGGCGGCAGCCACCTGTTGTTCGGCCTAACTCTGGAAGGCCTGCGGCGCCTGGCCGTCCGTCGGTGACCACCGCGGGCGCCCGGTCCTTGAGCCCTTGCCCCACGAGCTGGCCGCTGACCTGATCATGAGCCTGCCCAACGACATGGACTCCCACGACCACCCCTTCCCAGAGCTGGTCCCCGACCCGGACGGGGAATGACAGGCCCTCGCCAGGCACTGCGCCCCGCACACGCAGGCACCAGAGATGCGGGCGTGGGCGGAAGCGACCCGGCATACCACGTGCGGACGGACCCCGTCTGGTCGCGCTGACGGGCGAGGAACGGGTGGCCAGCGAGCGCCGATCGGGGAAACCGACCCGGCGCCCGCCGACCGTCCTACCCCTGGGTGGGGTTGAGGACAACCTTGGTCCAGCCGTCGTCGCGGGCGTCGAAGTGCCGGTAGGCGTCCGGTGCGGCGTCCAGGCCCAGGTTGTGGCTGACCAGCATCGAGGGCTTGGCCCGGTCGGTGTGGATCAGCTTGGCCAGCGCGCGGTTGTAGTTCTTGACGTTGGCCTGGCCGTTGCCGACGGTCTGGCCCTTGAACCAGAACTTGCCGTAGTCGAAGGCCAGCTGGCCCTTCTTGGCCAGCTCGTCGGAGGCGCCGGGGTCCTCGGGGAGGAACAGTCCGACGACGCCGATGGTGCCGGTGGCCTTCACGACCTCCACGAGGCCGTTCATCGTCATGTTGGGCTGCTCGACGCCCTGGCTGTCGTGCGCCTGGTAGCCGATGGCCTCCACGCCGCGGTCGGTGCCGCGGCCGTCGGTGGCGTCCTTGATCTGCTCGATCGGGTCCCCCTTCGAGGAGTCCACGCCGATGGCGCCGAACTTCTCGGCCAGCGCCAGGCGCTCGGCCAGGTGGTCGATGACGTAGACCTCGCTGGCGCCCTGCAGCACGGCCGAGTAGCCGGCCATCAGTCCGACCGGTCCGCCGCCGTAGACGGTGACGGTGTCACCTGGGGCCACCTTGGCCAGCCGGGTGCCGTGCCAGCCGGTGGGGAAGATGTCGGCCAGCATCACGTAGTCGTTCTCCTTCTCCACGCTGTCCTCGGGGAGCTGGAGGGCGTTGAAGTCGGCGAAGGGCACGCGCAGGTACTCGGCCTGGCCGCCGCTGTAGCCGCCCATCCCGGCGAAGCCGTAGGCACCGCCGGCGACGCCGGGGTTCACGGTCAGGCAGAAGCCGGTGCGGCCCTGCTCGCAGTTCTCGCAGAACCCGCAGCCGATGTTGAACGGCAGCACGACGCGGTCGCCGATGCTGAGCTTGGTTACGCCGGAGCCCACCTCGACGACCTCGCCGAGGTTCTCGTGGCCGATGACCATGCCGGTCTCCAGGTCGGTCCGGCCCTCGTACATGTGCAGGTCCGAGCCGCAGATGTTGGTCGCGGTGATCCGGATGACCGCGTCGGTGGGCTGCTCGACCGTGGCGTCCGGGACCTGCTCGACGGCGACGTCGCGGGGGCCCTTGTAGACGAGTGCGCGCATGGATGTCCTCCTGGAACTGGTGCGTGGAGCGTCCGAGGGGTCGCTCTCGGCGACATCGCCCCCGACGCATGTGATGCACCACCGAACTGCCCCCGGCCCAGGGGGGCTCAACCATGAGTCGCGGTACTCGCCAGTGCGCAGGTGGTCCTGGGTCGTACCCGACGCCACCTCGCCTACCGCCTCACCGTGCGGGATCTCCGAACACACCAACGCGCAGCATTCGTAGACCACAAACCCCCGTATACGGATCGACGGATTCCGTGTCACAACTTGGACCGCTACGTCTATTGGGCTGGGTGCGCTGGTTCTGGTACGCCGTCGGGGACGCGTTGGGGGCCGGCTTCGGCGGGTCGTGGCTGGTCTTGGCGGTGGAGGCGGACGGCGACGAGGGCGACGTCGTCGTCGGGGCGGCCGTCGACCATCCGTTCGATGATGCCGTCGCACAGGTCGTCGAGGGTCGCGTCGCTGAGCTCGGTGATCGTGTGGGTGAGTTGTGCCAGGCCCGCGTCGAGGTCTGCGTGGCGTCGTTCGATGAGCCCGTCGGTGTAGAGCAGGACGGTGGCGCCGCGGTCCAGGGTGGTGACTTGTTCGGTGCGGGTGGTGGTGGGTTCGACGCCTAGGAGCAGTTCGCCCTTCCAGGGGGCCAGGACGTGGTGGGTGCCGTCGGGGTTGAGCACGATGGGTGGTGGGTGGCCGGCGTTGGCCCAGATCATGCGGGTGACCCCGCGGTCCACCTCGTCGGGGGTCTGTTCGAACCGGGCGACGGCGGCGGTGGCCAGGGTGTTGATCTGCAGGACCTGCATGGAGGCGTCGAGGCCGCGCAGGACTTCGGCGGGCCCGTTGCCGGAGTAGGTGGCGATTCCGCGCAGTAGTCCGCGGATCTGGCCCATCGCGGCGGCTGCTGCAGTGTCGTGGCCGGCGACGTCACCGATGACGATCATGGTGGCGCCGTCGTGCTGGAGGAAGGCGTCGTACCAGTCGCCGCCGACCTGGGCTGCGTGGGCGGCGGGTTCGTAGCGGACGACGACCTGGGCGTGGTCGGGTTGGGGTGGGCTGGTGAGCAGGGAGCGTTGCAAGGTGGCGGCCAGGCCGGCTTGTTCGGTGTAGAGGCGGGCGTTGTCCAGGGCCAGCCCGGCGCGGGCGGCGATGTCGGCTGCGGCGGCGAGGTCAGTATCGGTCAGCGGTGCTCGGCCGGGGCCGGCGAACAGGGTGAGCAGGCCGGTGATGCGCCCGCGTCCCCGCATGGGCAGCACGGTGATGGACTCCGGTGCCAGCTCGGTGATCAGGTCGGCGGCCTCGCCGGCGTGCAGGACTGCGCGGATCTGGTCGGCTGCGCCCGCGCTGACGTGCACGGTCGCGTCATCAGCCAGGGCTCGGGCGAGGAAGGACTGGTCGGTCAAGGCAGGGATGCGGGTGTCGGCGTACCGGCGGACCAGCGGCAGCAGGTCCGGGTCGACGTGCCAGGCGCCGACGTCGCGCAGGCTGCGGCGTGTTCCACCGGCGTGCTGGTGCTCGTCGCCGACGACGGTGACCAGGGACCAGTCGCCCAGCTGGGGAACCACGAGCTCAGCGAGCCGGGCCACGGCGGTCTCGGCGTCGAGCATGCCGGTGAGTTCGGCGGTGACCTGGGCCAACAGCTCGATGCGTTGCTGTTGCTGGACGCGGTCGCTGATGTCGATGAAGAACACCGACAGCCCACCGGCGTCGGGGGTGACCCGAATGTCGAACCAGGTGTCGAGGGGGGCGGGGTAAAAGGCGTCGAAGGTGGCCGACTGCCCCGTCGCGAGCACGTCCCGGTAGGTCTGCCCGATGACGGAGTGCTCGGCGGCGGGGAACAGGTCCCAGACGCGCTGCCCGACCGCCTGCTCCCGGGTGAGGCCCAACAGCGCCTCGGCGGGGCCGTTGAGGTAGGTGTAGCACCAGTCGGCATCCAGGCTGGTGAACGCCGCGGACATGGTCTCCAGCAGTCGGGTGCTGCGGGCGGCGTCGGCGTTGACCCGGGCATTACCCACGGCGGTGGCGACCTGAGCCGCCACCAGCCGCAGCGCCACCCGGTAGTCCTCGTCCACCGGCAGCTGCGGGTGGGTGCGCACCAGCAACGTTCCGACCGCCTCGTTGACGCCGGCGGGGAGCAACGGGAGGGCGATGGTGCGCGCCACCGGGGACTCCGCGTGGGCGGCGGCCAGGTCGCTCCAGAGATCAGGCAGGTCCTCGAGCAGGTCACCAGGGCGCAGGCCGAGCAGAACCGGCTCCAGCACGGCCGCGGTGCTCGCCGGGAGGCCGATGACCTGCGGGGCCGGTGACCCCCCTGCTGGGGCGTCACCGCGCAAGTAGATGCCGGCGTGGGCGATGTCGGGGGCGTCGCGCAGCGCCTCCAGTGCAGCCGCGCACGCAGCGCCGACATCGGGGTGCTGCCGGCCGGCGACGGCGGCCACGCGCTGCACGAGACCCAGACGGCGGGTCGCCAGGACCTGGCCGGTGGTCTCCAGCACGGTGTCCAGGACACCGAGGACGGTCCCGCTGCCATCGATCACTGGGCTGTAGGAAAAGGTGCAGAACGTCTGCTCCTCGTACCCGTTGCGGGTCATCAGCAGCTCGAGGTCAGCGAAGTAGTTGCCTCGTTGACCGTCGATGACCGCGGTAATCATCGGGGCGATCGTGGGCCACACGTCTGACCACACCTTGGCCAGCGGCCGGCCCATCGCCGCGGGATGCCGGTCGCCCAGGATGGGGGCGTACCCGTCGTTGTAGACCATCGTCAGCTCAGGCCCGACCATCACCAGCATCGGGAACTTCGACGTCATGGCGGTGCTCAACGCAGACTGGAGCGTCACCGGCCATGTGTGCACCGCCCCGGCGGCCGTCCTCGACCAGTCCGTGTCCAGCACCAGCTGCATGCACTGGGTCCGGTCACCGGAGCCCAGCAAGTGCTGCAGCAGGTCCTGCTCGCGGCTGTCGGGCAGCAGGTCATCACCGACGGACACTGCGCACGAACCCCTCGTCGACGATGGAGCGGGCACCCAGGCGCAAGCACCCCACTCGCCGTGCAGTCCCGGCCGCTGGTCGCAGCTGCTCAGGACACGACTGGCGGGAATGTTGCCGGATCGTGTCTGCCCAGCGCAGGCACGGGTACATCTTGCAGGATGGTGTCCAGAACCCGGCATCTGCAGGGGTCAGACGGGCAGGTACTTCGCCGCAACATCCCCTGCCCGCTGATCGACACACAGACAAATCGAGGGTTTCGTGTCCGCCGGACAACAGTTCACACTCCCCGAGCGGGTGACTGCTGCCGCATCGTGGGCCCAGGACACCCCGGTTCCGCAGCCCACCGACGACAGCCAACTCGTCCTCAAGCTGGAGTCCCTGCGGGCTCTGAGCAAGGTCCGCCGTCAGGTCCGGGCCTTCCTCGCTGCCGGGCTCCCCGCCGACGCAGGTGACGGCGGGGAAGACGCCGTGGAGCGAGCGATCCTGGTCATCGATGAACTGACGTCCAACGCGCTGCGGCACGGCACTGCCCCCTCCAGGCTCAGCGTCTGCGACGAACCCCAACGCTGGCTGGTCATCGTCAGCGACAGCGCACCCGACCGCTCACCCACCCCCGCGGTGGACCGACCGGCCGGCGCCGGGGGCTACGGGCTGTACGTCATCAGCGATCTCAGCACCGCCCGCGGGGTCCACTACGCCCCAGACCACAAGCTCGTCTGGGCCTGCCTACCCAAGCCAGCGATTTAGCCCAGCGGCTCGAACGTTTCGTCCTGCGGCTCACCGCGGTGGAAGGTGCCTCGGTAGTCCACACTCGAGTGCGGTCCATCGCACCCTGCTCCGGTTGGACGACCGATGAGATCGACCGGCTGACATCGGCTCAGGAGCCGGGTGCCGCCCCGGGGCCAGAAGGCACCCCTCCGGGCAGTTTAAGCATCGCGTGCCTGGTCGATGGGTGTCAAAAACCCCCGTATGCGGTCCTGCAGATTTCGTTCCATAACCCGATCCAGAACTAACGATGGTTCGACGTTCCCAGGCCGGTTGCGGGAGCGGGCGGCATTGCGGGCGGTCATGTCTGGTGGGCGCGTTCAGCTATGGCGGACAACGGCACCTCGGCCGACCTGTTCGGCGATGACCCAGACGGCGATGACCTCGGCGGCGAGCAGGCCGACCAGGACGAGCAGCTGGGCGGCGCCGGCCTGCAGTGCGCTGCCCCCGCCCAGTAGGACGCCGACGTAGGCGCCGGGCAGCGTGACCAGGCCGACGGTGCGGGTCTGGTCTAGCGCGGGCACCAGGGCGGTGGCGGCCACCGGCTGCGCGACCAGCATGGCGGCGTCCCGGGGCAGGAACCCCAGGGCGAGGGCGGCCTCGACCTCGCCGTGCCGCTGGGCGAGCTCGTCGAGCATCCGCCGTCCGGCCAGCGAGGTGGCGGTCATCGCGCCGCCGATGACGATGCCGGCGACGGGGACGACGGCCACGCCGCGCAGCGGGACCGACCCGCTGGCCAGCACTAGGCCCAGCACGGGCAGCACCCCGGCGGCGATCGGCGCGGCGAGCACCGCCGCCCGGCGGGGTGACCCCCGGCCCCACGCCGGTCCGCCGGTGACCCGGCCGGCCGAGGTGGCCGCCGCGACGACCAGCATCAGGGCGGCGAACGCGGCCGAGGTCCACAGCGACCGGACCACCACCACGATGACCGAGGACACCGCCGCCAACTGGACGGTGGCCCGCAGGCTGGCCCACAGCACCGGGCGCTGCTGCCCCAGGCCGGATACCCGGCCCACCACGACGGCCAGCACCAGGAGTGCGGCGAGCGCGACGAGCAGGCCCGGGCCCAACGTGACGACCGAGGAGCCCATGCCGGTCATCCTCGCCCTGCGCCGTCAGCGGGCGGCGAGCACACCGCCGGACACCAGTCCCAGCACCACGGCGCCGAGCACAACCCGGTACACGACGAAGGGCACGAAGCTGCCGTGCTGCAGATACCGCAGCAGCCAGGCGATGACCGCCAGCCCGACGCCGAAGGACACCACGGTGGCCAGCGCCGTCGGCCCCCAGGCGACCGGGGCGCCGGCGGTCGCGCCGTGCAGGGCGTCGTAGGCCTGGTAGGCGCCCGACCCGAGCACGGCCGGGACGGCGAGCAGGAAGGAGTACCGCGCCGCGGCCTCCCGCGTGTAGCCGAGGAGGAGCCCGGCGGTGATGGTGCCGCCGGAGCGGGACACCCCGGGGACCAGAGCGAGAGCCTGGGCGAGGCCGAAGGCGACGCCGTGCCCGACGGTGAGCTGGTCCAGCGTGCGCCGCTTCTGGCCGACCCGGTCGGCTACCAGCAAGAACAGCGAGAACACGATCAGCGCGGTGGCGACGATGCGCAGGTCGCGGAAGGTGGTCTCGATGGTGTTCTGCAGCAGCAGGCCGAGCACCACGATCGGGATGCTGCCGACGATGATCAGCCAGCCCATCTGGGCGTCGGGGTCGCCGCGGCGCTCGCGGTGCACCAGAGAGGAAACCCAGGCGGTGACGATGCGGGCGATGTCGCGTGCGAAGTACACGAGGACGGCGAGCTCGGTGCCGATCTGGATGATCGCGGTGAACGCGGCACCGGGGTCGGGCCAGCCGGCGAGGGCGCCGACGATGCGCAGGTGCGCGCTGGAGGACACCGGTAGGAACTCGGTCAGGCCCTGCACGACACCCAGGACGAGGGCCTCCAGCCAGTTCACCGGGTCACCCGCCGGGCCGTCGTCCCCACGAGGACGGCGATGAGCACCAGACCGGTCACCGCGACGGGGCCGTCGCCCAGGCCGAGGCCGCCGGCCAGCTCCACGGGCTTGCCCAGCCAGTCCGCGACCGAGGCGCCGAGTGGCCGGGTGAGCACGTAGGCGGCCCAGAACGCGACCACCGGTGAGAGCCCGAACCGGGCCCAGGCGACCCACGGGACGACGATCGCGACGGCGAACAGCACGATCGAGCCGGCGAAGCCCAGGTGCCAGACGACGGCGGCCAGGTCACCCAGGGCGGTGCCGAGGGCGAAGGTGGTCAGCACGGCGGCCCAGTAGAGGAGCTCGCGGCGCCGGGTGGTGATGCTGTGCACGTCGAGGGTGCCCTCGAGGCGGTGCCAGACCGCGAACACCACCGCCAGCGCAGCGGCGGCCAGCCCTGCGGTGACGGTGTAGGGCAGACCGAGGAGGACGTGCGGGCCGTCGGCCACCATCGTGCCGAACACCGCAACCATCGTGACCGCGGTCCAGTAGCGGCCGGGGTGGAACCGGTCGGCGCGCATCTGCCACCACAGGGCCGCGACCAGCCCGATGCCGGAGACCGCGACGGCCACCGGCAGGTTCGCCAGGGCGGCGCCGTCGGCGGCGGCCTCGCCGGTGCCGGTAGTCAGGAGCTTGATCAGCCAGAACACCGCGGTGACGGCGGGGACCTTGACGGCGGTGACCGGCACCCGGTGGCGGGTGGTCGGGGCGTGCTGCGGCACGGGCTGCTCCAGGGCGTGGTGTAGAGGGGGGAGCTCTGCGCTGAGCCCGTCGGCCGCTACATCGACGACGACGGCCGCGGTGATGGTGCGGGGCGGTTCCTGACGAGGACCTGAACGGTCGCCCGGCTGCGGTGGAGGAGCGTCCCGCTATCCGCGCCCCCAGTGCAGGGCCAGGCCCGTGACCCCGTCCACGGCCGCCGGGGGAGCCAGAAAGGTCAGGGAGAGGTCCGCGGTGACCTGTTCGCCGGTCCCGTTCACCGGTCAGCCGCGGGTACGGCTGCCGGATCGTGCACGCAGCACCTCGACGATGACGGGGACCAGCGAGAGCGCGACGACGCCGAGGATGAACAGCTCGACGTGGTCGCGGACGACGGCGACCTGGCCGAGGAAGTAGCCCAGCAGGGTCACCCCGGCGGCCCAGAGGACGCCGCCGAGCACGGACCACAGGACGTAGCGGCGGACGTCCATGCGGGAGACGCCGGCCATCACGGTGGCGAAGGTGCGCACGATGGGCACGAAGCGGGCCAGCAGGATGGTGCGGTTGCCGTTGCGGTCGAAGAAGGCCTGGGCGCGGTCGACGTGTTGGGCCTTGAACAGGCGGCTGTCGGGGCGGTTGAAGACCGCGGGGCCGACGCGGCGGCCGATCCAGTAGCCGACGAGGTTGCCGGCGATGGCGGCCAGCGGCAGGGCGACGAGCAGCACCCACAGGGGCACGGTGAGCACCCCGCCGGCGACGAGCAGGCCGGCGGTGAACAGCAGGGAGTCCCCGGGCAGGAAGAACCCGATGAGCAGCCCGCACTCGGCGAACAGGATCACCATGATCCCAATTAGCCCGAAGGTGTTGATCAGGTGCGCCGGGTCCAGGAGTGAGCTCACGGTGGCCACGGTGGCCCGCCGAGCCTGAACATGACCTGTACGGCCGGGGTGGGGGTCAGCCCGCGGGGAGGTCCAGCACTACGCGGCCGCCGATGGGGGAGGCCACGGCGGTGACCTCGCCGCCGGCGGCTACCACCAGCCGGCGGGTGAGCGCCAGCCCGAGGCCGGCACCCGGGTGCGTGCTGTCCACCCCGCCCCGGTAACCCGGGTCGAACGCACGGGCCGCGACCTCCGGCGTCATCCCCGGACCGTCGTCGGCGACGACCACCTCGACCCGGCCGCCGTCCTGACGGGCGGTGATGTGCACGGCCGTCGCGGCGTACCGGACGCCGTTGTCGACCACAGGTGACAGGGCCCGGACCACGACGTCGGGGTCGACCCCGACGACGACGTCCGGTGTCACCTCGACGACGACCGGCACCGGGTGGTCCTCCCCGCGCGGATCGGCGAGCTGGGCGAGGGCGTCGGCCAGGCGGGACCGGCCGGGGGTCAGCACGTCGGAGCTGCGCGCAGCCGACAGCATCGTGTCCAGGATCGAGGCCATGGACCGGGCGGCCCGGTCGATGGCGGCGTGGGCGCGCGCGGTCTCCTCGGGCCCGCGGGGCTGGGCCAGCAGCAGGTCGAGCTCGGCCTGCGCGCGGGCCAGCGGGGTGCGCAGCTCGTGGGAGAGCTCCTCGGTGAAGCGCTGCTCGTGCCGCAGCACCGCCGCCTGCCGGTCCAGCATGAGGTCCAGCGTGCGGGCCAGCTCCGCCAGCTCCGCCGGGCGCGCGTCCTCCCCGAAGCGCAGGTCGGTGTCGTCGGCGCTCCACCGGCCGGCCTGGGTGCTCATGTCCTGCACGGGGCGCAGCGCGCGGGTGACGTTGGCGCGCAGCACCAGGTGCACGACGACGACCAGCAGCAGAGCCACCCCGACGCTGCCCAGCAGGGCGGTCCGCTCGACCTGGCGGTAGGGCGACAGGGAGGTGCTGGTCACCACGGCCGCGACCTGTCGGCCGCCGTCGACCAGCGGCAACGCCCGCAACCGCAGGGGACCGCCGGCGTCCACGTCGAGGGCCCCGGCCCCGGCCGCGGCGAGGTCGATTGCCCGGCGGTCGAGGGCGTCGGTGCTGCCCGACGGGCTCTCCACGATTCCGCCGGCGCCGTCGATGATCCAGGTGCCGACGTCCAGGGCCTGGTCGTCGCGGGCGTCCAGCACCGTCACCGTGCCGTCGGCGGACACGTCGACGGTCTGCGCGACGGCCTCGGCCCGGGCCTGCAGGACGTCGTCGGCCTGGCCGGCCAGCACCCGGGCGAGCAGCGCGTTGGCGCCGACGGCGAGAAGCAGCACCCACAGCGCGACGACGAGGGTGGCCGACCAGGACAGCCGGGTGCGCAGGCTCGTGCGGCTGGTCCGGCGGTTCACGTGAAGGTGTAGCCCACGCCGTGGGCCGTCGAGATGGAGCGGCCGGCGTCGCCCGCGGAGTCGACCTTGCGGCGCAGCCGGGCGAGGTATTGGTCCAGGGTGTTGTCGGCGACCCGGGCGCCGTCGGGCCAGCCGGCGGCGAGCAGGTCCCGGCGGCGGACCACCTCGCCGGGCCGGGCCATCAGCGCGGCGAGGACCCGGAACTCGGTCGGGGTCAGCCGCTGCGTGCCCGACGGCCCCAGCAGGGCGTGGGTGGTCGGATCCAAGGACAGGGCCGTGCTGGCGGGGCGGGCTGCTGCGGACCGCCGCAGCGCGACCCGCAACCGGGCGAGCAGCTCGCTGAGGTGGAACGGCTTGGCCAGGTAGTCGTCGGCGCCGGCGGCGAACCCGGACAGGACGTCGTGCAACTGGTCGCGAGCGGTCAGGAACAGCACGGGGGCGGTGAGGCCCGCCGCGCGCAGCGCCTGGCAGACGTCGCGGCCGTCGGAGTCGGGCAGACCGATGTCCAGCACCACGGCGTCGAAGGCGTCGGGCCCGTCGCCGCGGACCGCGCCCAGCGCGCCCGCGCCGTCCCGCGCGGTGACGACCGTGACGTCGTGCTCCCGCAGACCGCGGGCCAGCACGTCGCGCAGCCCGTGGTCGTCCTCGACGACGAGCACTCGGGGCTGCAGTCCGCTCATGGCGCCCATCATGGGGCGCCGGGCCCCGATCGTCGGCGAAGCGTTCAGGTCGTGTGCAGACCAGCTGCCCGACGCTGCCGCCATGACCACACCCCTGGCCCCCTCGACGGGGCGCGCGTTGCTGAACAAGGTCCCCGAGGTCACCATCTGGTTCTGGGTCATCAAGATCCTGGCCACGACGGTCGGGGAGACCGCCGCGGACTACCTGAACGAGACCCTCGGGTTCGGGCTGACGAACACCACGCTGGTTATCGGGGCGGTCTTCCTCGTCGTCCTCGGCTTCCAGTTCCGGGCCCGCCGCTACGTTGCGCCGCTGTACTGGGCGACCGTCGTGCTGATCAGCGTCGTCGGCACGCTGATCACCGACAACCTCACCGACAACCTCGGTGTGCCGCTGGAGCTGACCACGGCGGTGTTCGCGGTCGCGCTGGGTCTGACCTTCGCCGGCTGGTACGCCTCCGAGCGGACGCTGTCGATCCACTCGATCGTGACCCGCCGCCGGGAGGCCTTCTACTGGCTGGCCATCCTGTTCACCTTCGCCCTGGGCACTGCGGCTGGTGACCTGACCGCCGAGCGCCTGGGGGCGGGGTACTGGCTGTCGGCGCTGCTGTTCGCCGCCCTGATCGGTGCGGTCGCCGCCAGCCACCTGGTGTTCCGGGCCAACGCGGTGCTCACCTTCTGGATCGCCTACGTGCTCACCCGCCCGCTCGGTGCCTCACTCGGCGACGGGTTCTCCCAGGACAAGGTGGACGGTGGCCTGGGCCTGGGCACGACGCTGACCAGCGTGCTGTTCCTGGTCACCATCGTCGCGGTGGTGACCTACCTGGCGGTCAGCAAGCGCGACCAGCTGCCCCCGGTCGAGGCCGGCGCGTTGCGTTGACCCGGCGGGACCGGGGCCTCCGGGCGGTGTCGTGAAGGTGCTACTGGTCGACGACGAGGTCGGCCTCACCCACGCCGTCGCCCGGGGGCTGCGTGCCGAGGGTCACGCCGTCGACCTCGCCCACGACGGCATCAGCGGCCGGGACGCTGCCCTGCGCGGTGGTTATGACGTCGTCGTCTTGGACATCATGCTGCCGGGTCTGCACGGGTACCGGGTCCTGGAGGAGCTGCGCGGTGAGGGCGTCACCACCCCGGTGATGATGCTGAGCGCCAAAGATGGTGAGTACGACCAGGCCGACGCCTTCGACCTGGGCGCCGACGATTACCTCACCAAGCCCTTCTCCTTCCTGCTGCTCACCGCGCGGCTGCGGGCGCTGGCCCGTCGGGCGAACGCCGGTCCGG
>Ga0325400_1001256_pt1 | contig 20651 bp, 10 predicted proteins | sample PopdelMetagenome_2_FD_205662 | JGI IMG/M metagenome (GOLD analysis project Ga0325400, IMG submission 205662) | Populus deltoides microbial communities from Bellville, Georgia, United States - Xylem-PdKOR-R1 | ecosystem: Host-associated > Plants > Phyllosphere > Stem > Wood/Secondary xylem...
CATACATATTTCCACGTCTCCACGCATCGTATGGCTGCTGGTGCTGTGCGCAAGCAGAGAAATAATGGAATAAATGGAGCCAGTTGTTCATGAACATTATATACATGCATTGTATAAGACCACGATGCACCACCCCGCTGGATAACTCTTACCCATTTAAGTCATAAATGGACAAATCGGCTAACCCCTATGGCCCCATGGTGCCCGTGAAAGGTAACTAGCTAGCCTCACCCATACCAGTCGTACATCGTGGCACAGAAGTTGTCACTCGTCATAAGGTCAGTCTTTATGATTGTTCTTGGTGGGTCTTCGTTTTGATTATTAGAATGCAGACCATGCACCTGGCTAGCTTTTAAAATCCTGACAATTAATTAACATTTCCCTTCTCAGCATATGTGTAGGGTCCCTTTCAAAAGCCTAACATTGTGTGAACAATCGAAGGATCAAAGTGATAGAAACTAGGAACATAATTATAGCAAAAATTCAAGAATAGGAAAAAATAGCCAAGTGTGACTTGACCCTGGTGTATAAAAGTGGCGTGGTTGATGATTTTCGACCGTTTTATAAATCGGTCGATCGAGTTCGGTCGGCAGGTAAAGGGTCCTTGTGGCAAGGTTTTCAAAGTCTTCGAAAGAAACTTCAACGAAAACATGATTTGTAATCGTCCATGTTAACTGTGGGGAAAAAGAGGGAGAGTATATTTGATTCAATATCAATGACGTGACAACACCTGATGATTAATTAGTGCTAATAGGACATTAAACAATGCCGGGTGTAGAAAAACAGCTTCATTGAAACCATGACATGGTACCAAAATTTAGTACTCTTCAAGAATTCGACACTGCCATGTATGCCCTAGATGGCTGCTAGCTAGTAGTATTTGTCACCGGAGGCCCTTTACTGATATTTCTATGGTGGCATCTGGGGTTGCTGATCATTACAGATTTTTTTTTTGAAAAAAGGTTGCTAAAGATCAAGCATACAGCATAGGAGACCATCTGTTAGGCTATCATCATTTGAAGATTTGATCTGGATTAAAAAAAAAAAGGGGTGCATGTTGAGTTATTTATGTGGAACGCATTGCACATGCATTTATGAATTATAATAATAAAACGGGGCGAGTGACAAAAATAGCTATGATTTTATATTTGATATATAGCCAAATCAAACTCAAATTTTATTAAAAAATTCTACAAATCTATTTTTATAAGGGGTTAGCTTGTTGTAATTAGATAAGGTCGGGATCAAAGCCATCAAATTAGGCACGTAAGATATTGTTTTTGCAATTTTAATTATTCTCTTAGCTGTTTTAATCTGAATTTTAAATATTTTACATAATTAGTTTCAGATTATTTTTCTATCAGTATATATATATATCTAATATATAATTGATATGTTATATTTTCATAAAAAATTTATGAATTATAAACCTGCATTACATATTAGAGTTTTTTCTACAATTAAAAATCATTGACTTGTAAATTGAGAAGCCCTAATTCTATCTTCTTCTTCGTCTTTTTCCCACTACATTGCGCGTCAACTATGGTGGTCATATGGTATCATGAAGATTGAAGGGAGTTGCTTTTACTCTCATTATAAAGCCGCGTACATTTGCCTGTGAATTCAAAGAATGTCACTACTCACAGCAACCACTAAAGTGTTAGAAGTCCTAGACCTAAAGTCACTTTGGTCCCTATATACACCACTGCAATTTGAGAAATTGCTTAATCATGGGGCTTAATTATACGTTTGATTCCACTTTAATTATGCAGTAAGCACATGATTACACGCTAAAGTTCATGGCGTGTTCCTTAAAAGTGACCAGCACGTCAATGGAATAGTGAAATCGCTTTACATGGTGTCAATTAAGGTTTTCTAAGGGCACCGAGTAAGCATTAAAAACCATGTTTTTCTAAAAGTAAAAAATGGCCATTGATTATAATAGCGAAAGGAGATGAAGAGCAACCAGAGATTTCTTCACGTTTCTCTGAATCCCACTGAAGCAATGAAACAAAAAACCTTATGTGGGTTGCCTTATTATTGGAACAAAGACCCCGAGACCCAAGTGCATCCATTTCACTTCGGCAAAAAAGAAGAAAAAAAGCAAAGAGTAGTAGTCGTGAAGGTGTAGCAGAAACTTTGCACCAAATACGAGAGACACGGGCTTTGCATTTTTGCACCACACCCTTGTAAAATCTTAAAAATAATACTACAGAAATGCCTAGTCAATGAGGGTGGTGGTGATGATGCTTTCACAAATTCACATGGTCTGCACCGTTGGTTCACAGGAGCTTCCAAGCAAGGAAGGTGAATCACTTGAATCATGGTAGGTGGGCAACACATGGGTCCACGCTCACCATACATGCTTTGTTTTCCCGAGTGTTCCTATCAACTTCTTGTCAAGGGCAAATGAAAACAATGTTTTCAAGAAAAAGGATGATGACCCTTTTCAGTATTGTTGTTGCAATGTAACCATTGAAGAAAGGCATGGGAAACTGTGGAGTGGATTTTATATAATCTTTCCATGGACTCGTAGATCTTTAGAATCTTGTTGACACGGACAATTTTCCGTGATTTAGGATCCATGGCTAGCTGCTGTTCAAAGTGGCAGGCATGAACCCATTTGATGCGTTGGTCAGGCATTGGCTAAGCTTTTGCACATCACAAGTCCAAAAATCAATTGGATAATGATAGAATTTTGCATGGTTTTGTTTAATTTGAGTTTTCTTCTGTTAAAGCCCCAGTTTCAATTGTTTTTTTTAAGAAAAAACACCACACCTTGCATGCAAATCATGAAATTTTGTACATGAATTCCTGATCCTGTGCCAGGGTGATGGACTTGCTGCAGTTTTGATTTTTGGCTTGTTGCTTTTAAGCTGTGACCGAATTACTCTAATCTTTGACGAGAGTTCAGTTCTCAAAGGAATCAAATACCTCAATGAATATGCTTTGGGCTAATAATTATTGAATTAAAATCACTTAATTGGTTAATACAGTGAATCTTTGGTGGCCAATTCAATTATTCCTGTAATGTGATTGGTGCGAGGTTCAAGCAATAATTTCTCAGACTGACTTTTAATGAGAGTACTTATCCTACAATCAAAGATCATACAACGTTTGGAATAATCCTCAATCTAGTTAAGACATAAGATTCACATCGGTCCTTATTTTGTGTACATGATTCCAATCAGAACCCTCAAGTTAAAAAACCGCAACAATACAGATTCAATTTTAGGAGGTTTTGAGAGTGTTTCAAGGGTTGTTTTTTAAAATGCTTCACCCTTGAAAATACATCAAAATAATATTTTTTATTTTTAAAAAATATATATTTATTTATAACGCAATTCCATACAGCAGCACCTGGAAGCAGCTATTTATAAAGCTGTGGGATTAATTTGTAGTTTCAAGCGTGTGTACTTTTTTAAAGTGGTCATGTGATTGGATAAGTGCAGTCCGGACTCAATTGTGGGAGACACATAAGCCATCATTATCTTTTAGGCATCATAAGCAGTAAACGAGAAGGGTTATCACATGGCCTGATCAACTCTTTAATCAAGATCTTAATAGGGTTTTGCATTTTAGTGGATTTACTATTTAGTATTTAAAATGGAGAATTACCCAAATAGGAAAAACAACCGGTTCCATGACCAAAACTATAGGAAGTACAGCTCCTAATCTGCTGTCCATGAAGCAAAAAAGGGAAACCGCCATCAAAATTAGCTTTCATTTCCTAAATTACATCACCAATTCCTAGCTGTCGTGCTTGAGATCGTGATATAAAGTGTTTTTAAATATTAATTCCAGTAAATATGATGTGAGCTAGATCTGATTACCATGGTTCTATCTGTCCAAAGAATGATTCAACAACTTGAATACATGCCCGATAAAATCCTGCCCAGATCAATGCCAAAAATACCTGCAAGCCATGTCTCCCCAGAAAAAGAAAAAAGTTGGCAAGGATTTACACTCCCAAAAGGCAAATAAAGAATCCTATTCTTCAGGCCTTCCAAATGATCAAACTGACAATTCTCTCTGATCCTCCTCCCCACACCCCCTTTTTTTCTTCTTTAAATTTATTCAAAGCCGAAGAAACACCCCTCTGAAATCTCTGACCCGATAGTTTAGTCACAGAATCTGCATGCGTACGTCGTTTAACAAAAATAATATATCTGTATGCGTATAAGAGTAGAGGTAGAGCTTATATAAAAAGGAAAAATTAGTATCCTAGACAGTCTCTTTCCCCCTTTTCTTCGAAGTCATAGCGGCTACTTTTATCACATCTCTCTATTATTATCACACATCACCTCCTATATATATTCAACCCCTCCACTTATTTTTCTGTTCCTTATTGTCACGTATCAGAGATCAGGAAGAAATTCGAGTCCTGGCTTTCAGGAATCCAGTTTTATTTCAAGAACTCTATACCATTTGGTTTCTCGGATCTGATAAGGATCAAGATTGGTTTTTTTTTTTGGTCACTTAAAGAATGGCAATAGAAGCACAGTTTCCATTTTGTGGAGGGTCACAACAGGATTGGATGGATTATGGCTGTGGAGGTTTAAATCAGCACTTCAATGTTCAGCAACAAAAACAGCAGCAGCTGCAGCAATGTAACATGCATCAGCTACAGAATTACCAGCTTCAAAGGAATCAAGATCTTTTCTCTGATAACACTCTTGTTTCTGCTTCGAAAAATAACTGCAACACCAGTAATGTTTCAATGGGTACCTTGGCCGCCTACGATGAGAAGCAAAGACAAGAGATTGATCACTATATCAGACTGCAGGTTTGGCCAGATAACAATCTATTTTCTTTATTGTTCTTTATTTTTGTGTTTGTTTAATAACTTAAAAAGACTCTTTTCATCTTCTGAAAACAGAATGAGAGATTGAGATTGGTGTTACAAGAGCAAAAAAGGCAGCAGCTTGGATTGTTGTTAAAGAAACTAGAATCAAAGGCCCTGCCTATATTGAAACAGAAGGATGAAGAAATAGCACAGGCAGCTAAAAGAACAGTGGAGCTTGGAGAGTTCTTGAAGAAACTAGAGTTTGAGAATCAAACATGGCAAAGAATGGCTCAAGAAAACGAAGCCATGGTTGTTTCTCTCAACAACACAATTGAACAGCTAAGAGAAAATTCATCTGGTTGCTTTAACAATGGTGCAGAGGATTCAGAGTCCTGCTGCGATGTTAGTAGCCGAGCAGAGGAGGGGTTGCTTGATGCCGCTGATGACACAGCGAGAAAGATGGTGATGGTATGCAAGGGATGTAATTCTAGGAATTCGTGCATTTTGTTCCTTCCTTGCAGGCACCTTTGCTCATGTAAAGCTTGTGAGGCTTTTCTTGATTCTTGTCCGGTGTGTCAAACACCAAAGAAGGCCAGTATCGAGGCTTTAATGGTTTAGATTTTCAAAAAAATCCCGGGAAAAGTGAAAGGTAAATAGAAAAGGAACGGGAAAGAAAATCAAGAACCCAATTCAATGCATTGGCTAGAAGCAAGGATCGATGTGTAGTTACTAGGGGCTAGGGCTATTAGATATCTTTTTCTTTCCTTTATCTTTTCTTTTTTTTCTCTTTTGCCTTTTTAGGGTCTGATGTGTTCATAATTGTACTTCAAACCAGTAGCAAGAAATCAATCAGACATATTGGACAGAATTACGGGACAAGATGAGGGCGTCTCTTGCTTTCTTCCGATGCATTTTCTTGCCAATTGTGTGGGCATTGGCTGTGACAAGAAAAGATTGAAAGCAATGTCAGATTCGCACCAAGCTCTCAATCTGCGTTCACACCTCATCTGTGAAATGAAAAGTAGCTTGATTAATTGGGATTCTCTTGATTTTATGCCAAATGTTCTGAAAAGAAAATGATAGGCAATCTGCTTGACTGTGTTTGATTGAACATAGCACCAGCTAGGGTTTGTGAGCCGTGAGATTTGAGCTACCCACCCTTCTTTTTTATTGTTGGCTTTAAACGAGAAAGCCATCTATCTCTCAGCTATTAACCCTATTTTACAGTAGTCTTGAAGTTCATGATGCAAGATCACCCACCACTTAAAATCAATCATGACTTACATTTAAACTCGACGTGCAAAGACGATCCAAATAATGTTTTAAAATATTATAAATCGTGGATTATTTCAAAATAAACAGTAATTACCGCGTCAGTTCATAGGCAAATCATCATGATTTCTTCCCTTGTATGAGATCACTTAAGAACTAAGATTCCAACCAACTAGTTTTACTATCAGGCGCGTCGAGCCCATGCAAGATAATTATTCCCGTCAAAATCACTAAGAATATTTTAAAAAATATTAATTTAATATTTTAAAATTAAATATATTTTTAAAACACTAAATTTTCATCGAAACGCGATTTAGAAGAAAAATTGAGTGTCGAAGCGGAGATTCGATGGGCAGTCCGGTAATTTCGTAAGTCTCCTGGTCTGTTGGTGGGCCCTTCCATATTTCCCGCCTGATTAAGTGTCCATCCAGTCCTTCTCTTTTATGGTTGCTGTGGGGAGCTGTACTGTATCTCCCATGCGTCTCTCTGTTTGTCCCTTTTGATTTTGTCCTTCTCGTGGGGCCCGTTTCCCTACTGGTAAATAGAAGTTCGAGTTATTTGATCTTGCTGTCCATGCCTGTGATGCCCTTCTCAGCGTATCCCTTTCCCTTCTGCAAGAGAACCATGTGTTTGTCAGTTGGTGCTGACGTGGACGTTTATTGTTCATCGTCACTACTCGGCAGAGTATCCTAGTACCTTCCTACACAGAGTAGTAGATTGCCATTGCTTTGTGAATTTATAATACATCGATTTAACTTCGATTAATTATTTTTATTAAAATTATACTGTCTTTTCAATAAATCACAGAGAGTTCCAGTATTATTCGAGAATGTGATTGCTATTTAATTAAATTTTCATGATAAAAGGAAAAAAAAGAGTTCCAGTATTTTAAAAGGACTTCGCCTGTTGTTGCCGTGGCAAAGGAAGTTTGGGACCCAAGTCTAGAATGTGCTGCTATCTTGCTTTAACGATAATGTTCGATTTGCACAACTTCAAAGTTTGTGGATAAACACCATGATGAAGGTGGGAAGGACAAGTTGGAATCTTAAGGAGGTGGTTCTTCTTGTCTCGTCACGTCTCAGCGATTTTCAGGGGCCATGGATGTGGGCCAAGCTCCTAGGGCTAAGAAACAGCAGGATTAAACAATGCCGGAGGCAAGGAATATTGATGGCGTCGATGGCTATGGCCAAAAGCAAGGTATTTGAAGCCTTGACTTCGATGGTCCCTGAGCTTTCATTGAAAGCTGCCGGACTCTTTGGGATTTTCCTTGGTTTAAAGTTTGAGTTATTAGATTGCAGGGGTTGATTGTTATTTTTTAAATTCAATTAATTACTTTATATCCAGTTGGAAATTTTATATTATTTTATATATGATGATCATATAAAACTATGGATGTAACAAGCACATAGTTAAAAGGGACAGGACTAATGACTAAAAAGATGCCCTAATTGCTTAGTTATCAACTATTTAAACTTAATGCTCCATGAGAAATAAAATTTCTATCCATTAATTTACATACTTAGCCAGCAAAATCAAGCAAATTACAGATTCCCCACCACCTCCTCCCCCCCTGCCTTCCAGCTCCAGCTCCCTCCCTGTCCCAAACAAATCAAATCCACTTGCTAGCTAACTATAACCAGAACCCTAAAAACCCAAAATTTAGTTTTAATCCGCAATTAACCCTTTAAAACACAAAGAGCCCATATCTTCTTTCTTGGGTTTTCTGCCACTACTCCCTTGTTTGGTCTATTCACTGCTGTTACCTCTGTATCATCACAGGTCAATTTATTGTTCTTCTCTTGTTTTTCCGTCTCGGAAACTGTGAATATGAATAGTTAATGTTGTGTTGTGTTTTGATGTGTTGCAGCTGTGATAGAAAGCTTCTTCCATGGCTAAAAACAACAAGTCAAGACCAATAAAACCAAGCAAATTAAGTGTTTATCTTTACATTCCTAATATTATTGGTGGGTTTTTCTTCTATTCAACATTTCCTTGCTGTTTTTGTTTATGTTATGATGTTTTGCTTTATGGGATTTTTTTTTTTGGTGAATATTCACTCAGGGTATACAAGAGTGCTCATGAATTGCTATGCATTTGCTATATGTTTTTCTAACAAATGGCTATTTTGTGCTCTTTATTTTATCAGGTGAGGATTTTGTGTTTCTTGAAGGGTTATTTTAGTTTTGAGTTTTGATTTAATTTATATTTCCAATATTATTGGTGTTTTTTTTTTCAATGTGTGAAAGAAATGGGTGTGTGATTTTGTGCTTTGTGATTTCAGCTTTGTTTGTGATGGTATCGATGGTTGGGCTGCTCGCAAATTCAATCAAGGCATGGTCTTTTCTTTCCCGGTCTTCTTATTGTTCAATATGTGAATTATAAAGGTCCTGATTCAAGTATGAATGCAAATTCACTTAGTAATCACATGAAGCTGCGCAGAACAAAATTTTTGGATTAAATTTGGGACTAAATAGTCTGAATAATATCTGCTTGAAAAAGTTGCTGTATGTTGATTATTTGGCGAGAGCCATTGTGTTGTACCTTACATCTTGAGTTCGAGTCAGATAGAATGTTCAGGGATATATTTAGCTAAATGGAGCTTAACAGCAGCTACACTCTAAGGTCTTATCAACTTGAAGATACTGTAAAAGTTCTTTCCTTGTTTCTAGCTCTTTTTTTTTTCCTGAAAGATTATCGTTTGTTAGGCGAGGGAAATGTTCTGTTAAATAGGTTAATGATACTGTATTAAAATGTCATTCCATGCTTTCTATGTTTTATCTGGTCATAAGGGTTTGCCCCATTCCTGACAGTTTCATTTTAGTTATAAATAATGCCTGAGGTGCAATATTTGATTCATCTTTTCTGTTGTTCAGTTTCGACTTTTGGAGCTGTTTTGGACATGGTAACGGACAGGTATTTTCTTTCCGTAACACAAACTCATACCAAATCTGAATTCTTCTTCAGCACTCTCCGTTCCTTTTGGATTTCACCCTCATGTATTTGTGTTTCATCCAGGATTAGCACAGCTTCCCTACTAGTAATCCTTTCCCAAGTATACAGGCAAGGTTTCTCTATTGATTTCACGTGCATCACAGTTGGAGAACTTGTACAATAATACCTGAGATTTTTGGTTGGATTTTATGCAGGCCTGGCATGGTTTTTCTGTCATTGCTTGCCCTTGATATTGGTAGCCACTGGCTGCAGATGTACAGGTATCTTTCTTTCTTTATATAACTTGGCCTGCATTTGTTTCTTTTATATGACCTTGCTGAATAAACATGCACGTGTAACCTACTCTACTTTATTGGATCTCTACTACCTCAATTTGCAGTACCTTCTTGCTAGGCAAAGCTAGCCACAAGGATGTGAAAGATAGTACTAATTGGCTTTTCAAGGCTTACTATGGAAACCGTATGTTTATGGCTTATTGTTGCGTGGCATGTGAGGTAATTATGACTTAGATCTGCCAGTTTTACCTAGTCAAATTTTCTGTAATGTAATGGTTAACTCTGTTCTCTTGATCTGACTGTTAATTCTGCAGGTTCTTTATATTTCCCTGTTTCTTCTTGCACAAAATGAAACTGAAAAAAAGTTGATGGATGTAAGCCCTCATTATTTTACAAGTTTACTTTTCAATTTTCATCAAGTATTAAGCAGATAATTTTTCTTGTTTGTCTTGGTTTCTGATTCATTTCTACTTTCAGGTTTTAAAGGCTTCTATAACAGAGGGTTCACTCGTCTCTGTCCTGGTTGTTTTAAGTTTGTTTGGATGGGCAATCAAGCAACTTGTGAATATCATCCAGGTACCAGCTAATACATCTATTATCTTGTTACGAACTATGTCATGTCATTCTTTAGACAACAAAGAAAATTGTGGATGCTGAGATTCTTCTTCATGTATATCTTTTGATATATTAGCTTTTGAGATTCCTGAAATTGGTGACTGATGTGCATATCCTGTATCTACATTTTGTGTAAAATGTGATTGGTGCCTTACCCAGATTCTGAGCTAAAAATTTTCAGTATTTTGTTGAATTTAATTCTTGTTTTGGTAGAAAACTAATATGCATTGTAGTAGCATAACAAGATTATTAGCCATGATGGCATTTAGTCTTGTGCTATCAATTCAAATTCTTCTTTGAAATTGACCAAGGTGATCACATCAACACTTAGTTTGTAGCAGTCAAAGGTTTGTCTCAGATGAACTTTAGTCGTCATAGATTTTACTCAATTCTAGACGCGTCATCATTCTTGCCCATGTACAGTAAAAGTCTGTAAATTTGAGTTGTATATATTTTAGAGAGCCTATCATACTCGGTTGCCTTTTAATGTTTTGATATGATCTGGGTTTTTCTGCAATTCTTTTGATGATTTCAGATGAAAACTGCTTCGGATGTTTGTGTGCTTCATGATATCAACAAAAAGGAGAGGCCATGATGATTTTTTCAGTTTGTATAATTCCAGGGCCTTAGCTGCATCAGACTTGATAACGTACAGTCTGTTAGTCATCATTTCTATTGTTGAAACTTGAAAGTCCCGAATTTCAATTGATGTTGCAATGTGCAAAGCTTATACTTATATAACAGGCCATGAATTTAAAGCATCTTAGCGACGACATGACAACGGGATTTTTCTACCATGTTGCACAGTGTATTCTTTTCATTTTCCTTTATGGTACAAAGACATTTTTTTGTTGAAGCACGTTGGCCCAAGTTCTGGGTCCTAATGCTAGATGGTATATAGATGGAAGCATTACTACATATGCCTGTGGACTGCTGCTGTGCCGGGTTTATACAAGCTTTTGCTCTGCAATTAGGGCAGGCAGGGTTTAGACAAGTATTAAGAAACAACGCAAAGAAATATCTGGGAATTTTTTTTGAATCAAGGGTTGTAATTAAGAATCTGATATATCTACTTCTGCAAGAGCTCCATATGGTCGTCTTTGGAACCGTCACTGTCATCTACAAGCAAAATATTTCAAAAAAATATCTGGGATGTGCTGTTAACCTATTGAAGTAAACAAGATGTCATTTAAATCTCAATAAATATGATAATTATCATGATTGCAGTCAATTTAAATTTTCTTAGTTAATTAATAATAATGATAATTATAATGAAAATGATTAGAGGTGGTTAAACTAAATTTTCTTAATAGGTTAATTAATAATAATGATAATTATCAATTAGTAGTAGTCAATTTAAAATTCAATATGAAAATTTTGAGAATAAAATGGTGTTTGTAAATTAGTTGTTTTAGGCATGATTTGATTTTAACATAAAATTAATAGTTTTTTCAATAAAAATTACTTTTAAAAAATATCAAAATACTCAGGCAGACACTTGTTTACTTGAAGAACACAATTTATGTGATTGTGCTGATTCCGACGGCAAAACACAAATATATTGTCACTTCTTTGGTGTTTATGATTGAGTCATGGACTCACAATCGTACTATTTTCATGCCGTCCTATCAATCGAGACAGAGCTGTAAGTGCTTTTTGCTGGATTTATCCCGTGGAAAAGGGAAAAGCATGTGCTGCCCACTTGTTGCTTACAGCAATTTTCATCACACAATCAACTTCCTTAATGCATTTTACCATCACAGTAAAAATGGCAATGCATATATCAATTGAAGAACAAAAACAATGATTATCAGAGCTGGAGTTGTACCACATAAATTATAAAAACTTATCAGAGACACAAGTCTTTCCCTTGTATGTTGAAGATTACAAACTTAAAAAGTTCAATGAGATAAAAAAGGATGGAAATTCTAAATAAATTGAAATTCTTCTCTAATGATCTTTCTAAAACTAAAATGGTAGCTTGCAACCATACAGATCAGTATAAACTGAACCCGAACAACTGGCTAACGATAATACCTAGGCCAAGGGCAATGGCTATCAGGGACGAAACCCATGTGAGTTTCTCAGTTATTCTGGGTACTCTGTCCTTTAATGCTTCACTACATGACCCTATAAATACCGTGTAGCTACCCATGGCAACCACAGTCCCAAACAAGAACATGATCAGAAATGCAGCCCCAGCCACCCGAGAAGGTAATGCAAGTGCAGGCAACACCATCATCAATGCATCTGGTTGTAGTCCGTGGACAATACCAGTAGCAAAAGTAGCAAAACCAATCTTTTTCTTCTTCCCTACTGTTGGGGTTTCTAATGCTTCATAAGCACTAACATCACACTCACCATTTTCCAAGGCAACACATGGAGTTGGGACTTCTGAAGCCTCCTTAATACCCATAGCACCAATAACAAGTAGAGTTAGACCGACAACTCTTGTGCCCCAAGTTCTGATGATTTCAATATGGAGTCGATCCTTTAGCAGTAGAAATAGCAAGCCAAATATGACCTGACCTGCATCGTGGCCACAACCCCAAAGAGCTCCAACAGCAGCACTTTCCATCCGGGATCGACCAATTGAGAGTGGAGCCAAAGCAGCAAGGTGGTCAGGCCCTGACAGTGTGTGCAAGCAACCAGCAAATAAACCAGCCCAAGCACTGGTCAGTAGTTCAGTTCGCATAAATTTTGCCCCTCCTGCAGCAGCAGCAGGCCCCCCAGTCTGGGCAGCAGTTTGGAAGGTTGCAAAAGCTGGCAATGCGAAAACTGGGTGGATTAACATGATGAGAGCAGAAACTACCATGAATATCCCAACAGTAGCTGCCTGCAGCATTTAGAGAATACAACAGATTTAGCAACTTTGACAAAAAAGATGGAATTTTAACTACAAAACTAGCAAACCATCTAAAATTTCATCAAAATAGTTTAGTGTTTTGGGCATTCAAACCCACCTGGCATTCTTGGAGTGTTTTACAACCATCAGGGTTTTGATGGTTCTCGTGTTACTGCCTCTACTTTAGTTGTTCTAAAGGACAGTAGGCATTTTCAAATTCTAAATTCACAAAGAGTCTGAAATTCCTTTCTACTGGAACTGAAAGGTCCAAAAACCAAGAAATAAACAGAGCTATAACAATAGGTGAGATATGAATTGGAAGGTTTTAGTAAGGATGGGGAAGAGGTACCTTGTTTCCAGGCACTGATAAAATGTCTAAAGTGCATTGATAACATCAACAAATAGTTTCATTTTGCTCAGCAAAGAAGATGAGATTCAAGTCCTAATTACCTAAAGAAGATGCAAACTCAAATGCTGGGATCATAAGACATAATTACCCAAATCTACTCGATTCCAAACATAAAAGAAATCTTGAAGTGCTTCTAGCCATTGCTTTGTTGAAGCTTTGGAAAAATAAAGAAACAAGTTTTTAAAGCAATATATATATTTTTTTGGTCTTGAAAGAGCAATCAAATACAAGTAATGATAAATCAACAATTTATGGAGGCCTATATTCAGCGTAACTTAGATCCTTCTGCATTTAGATAATTAGACTTAACAACATGAAATCACAATTTAATCTTGACACATCAAACAGGACTACCAACAAGCAAAAAGCAGAACCAAAACCAAATTTTCTCTTGAAACTCCTATAGATATGAAAAGAGTGATGGGTAGGGATATGATCAAAATGCAGCTCTGTGAAGATGACAAATCAAAAGATTTCCAATCAGACTCAACTCCTTTCAATTTTAGTTTATGTTTTCACAAAAAAAAGTAAACAATGAATTACTTAGAACTGATGCAACCTTACTTGAGCTTCTACAATAATTGGAATTAAAGCAGTCTTTGCAATGTAGTGTATTTCTACCTGTGCTATCACTATCACCTGAGAAAGCAAATTAACAAGTAAAGGGGTTTAAGCATTCCAGTGTATGAACATAACTTGAAACAGCATTTTCGATTCTGCCTTAAAATGAAAGCATTATAAACTACATATTTAAATCCCGTGGTGATTATTTTCAAGAACACAAGTCATGCTATCTACCCATGATTCCAATTTCATATCAAACACGAGCATATTTATTTAGCTTTCAGCAATCCCCCCTTCCCCTTCAACTACTTTACATAAACAGCTCGTTATTACTCCAAATTTTCCACTTCCATACCACCAAAATCCATATTTCTCAAACCTAGAAGATATTAGTCTATCATCACCAAAAATCCATCAAAAGGACTGCTCTTTTTACAATATCATTTCCACAATTTATTCAACTACGATTTTTCATGGGAATTCATTCAAGGATAATATAAGCTAGAGATACCTTTAAAGCATTCCCATCATAATAAGCAAAGATAAAGATTAGCACAATTGTCCTTATGAATGTGGTAATTGCATATTCAGTCAGACTCCACTCCTTTCAATCTGAGCTTAGTTTTCAGAAAACAATGCAAACAGTCAATTCTCTATAACTAAAGCAATACAACTTATGTTCCTAGAATAATTGTAACTAAAGCAGTCTCTACCATGTGGTGGAATCCAGCATCAATTGCAACTCCGGGGATTCACACATTTCAGTGTGTAGAACAGAAATCACAACACAATGCCGCCTTAAGAGCTAAGCATAATAGACGACAGATTTAAATCCCATTGTGATCATGTTGAAGCACTAACACCATGCTTCTTGCCTGTGTCCAGTTTCACATAAAAGACGCAAAAATTATTCATTTTTCAGCATTTCCCTTCTCCTTCCCTTCTCTTCCACTTCTTTATTTTACAAACAGTCCATCAGTAACCAAATCTTCCATCCCCGCACTGCCATTCCACAATCCTCGATCCTTGTAGCAATTAGTCCATCATCACTAAGAATCCAAAAAAAGGACCACTATTTAAACATTATCACGTCCTGAATGTTCAATTATGATTTCATTCTAATGTCATTTAAAACCTCCCAATTGCAACAGACATATCTAAGTATCAATGAAAAAACTGACAAAAATACCCATCTTTTCTGAAAAACACATTGTCTCAAATTATTACACTATGATTCTTATGTTAATTCATTCGAGGATAACTTAAGCTAGTGATATCTAAAGCCTTCCTATCATGACATTTAAAGCTAGATATCGAGTTATCAACACAATCCCCCCTTTAACTAAAAGCTCTGGAAGGCATTGGTCCATCACCGCTAAAAAAATAAAAATCCATGAAAGGATCAGCCTTTGTACAATATAAACTGCCTCAAAATCTTCAATTATGATTTCTCATGGAATCCATTCCAGGACAACATAAGTCGGTGATATCTTAAGCCTCCTAGTCCTAGTCATAACAGCATAGCTAAATCAACTCATTTGTTCAGTTAAATCGGAAAATTACACAAAAATCAATAATTTATTCCATAAAAAACAAAACTTTACCCAAAAAAACTACACAAACTCGGTACCTTAGACTTCACAGAAACTCCATCAACGATCTGTTTGACAAGGTGGGATTTTGGCGTCGACCCAGATGATGAATCAACCTTAAGAGGAGACAGGGATGGCAATTTAATAAATGGGTTTGATGGGATCTCATGTTTGCAAGAGACAGAGTTGACTCTCCTGAACTCCGGCCTTGTAAAAGAGGGAAAACCAGGTTTCGGCAACTCAAGTTTGCAGAGTCTAGGAAGCAAAGGAGTGGGCTTTTTGAAGTGGATTTTTAGAGGAGTAGGAGAAGAAGAATACAGAAGCCTCTCCATGAACTCTCTGTGTTTGTGGAGAGGTAAATATTTTGCAGAGAGAAGGGAAGAATGAGGGGTTTGTTGAGGATAAAGTTTTGGTTAACTTATTAACTGAAAATTGAAATTTTGGGATTATTAGAATAGAACATGATATCAGAGGTTTTATTGATAAAACGAGTTTAAATTTTATATCTTTTGTATTAAGATTATTAAAAAATAATAAAAATTATATATTAATGTTAAATAATTTTTTAACATGATATAAAAATTTTATTAATAAAAAGTTATAAATTTATATTTCACTACCTTATTTTATTTAATAGAATTAAACATTAAACACAATACAATAAAGAATCTGTGTAAATTTCAGATTAAAAAATATATATTAAAATCTCATATACCAACATAAATTTTTAAATTAAAATTACTTTTTTTTCCCCACATCTTTCATGGAGCTCTCCCAAAATTATCTCATGATTGATCTATCGCTGTTCATCGTTCGGCTGCCTACAAGGCCACCATCAATCTGCCTACAAGGCCACCGTCAAGATATCATCATTGACTATTATTCTTTTAGTAAACTAGTGGTTTTATAACCAGAAAAACTAGTGGTTTCATTGCAGCCACAGTAGTGCCCTCGACAAAGAACCTTCCTCCTCCCTCTATAGTTTCCCTTTCCGCTCCCAGAAATTCTGGTTAACAGATTGATGTTTATCTAATCGATTATACGCCACAACAAAACCCACATGGCAGTTTGGTAGGGTGGGTGGAGGAGGAGGCGGCTATGGGAAGAAAGCACGTACAGAGTGAGATAGGTTTTTAGCTAAGAAGTTGGAGCTTGGTGGGAAAGAAGTGGAGGGTAAAAAAAGAAAAAAAGATAAAGGGACGTGGGGCCTATGTTGCGGATGATTAGAGATTTAGATGATTGTTTGTTTGTTTTTTTAAAATAATTTTTATTGAAAAAAATATTAAAAAAAATATTTTTTTATTTTTTAAAATTTATTTTTAATATAAAAACGCGTAAAAACTCATTTCCAAACCCTTCTTAATTGGCTTTTACCTTGAACCAGCGATGTTTCATTTAAAAAAAAAAACAAATTCATTTCGTTATTTTTTCGTTTTCCTTCGCTTCAGTGATTTTTTTAAAGTTATCTCTAAATTCTAATTAGCTGGGTCTAAGGTATGAAAAAGTACACGATGCCATTTGTATTTAAAAGGTATTTTTTTAAAATTTAAAATATTTTTATTTACTTGAAATTAGATTTTTTTTCTGTTTTTAGATAATTTTTATATAATTATATCAAAAATAATTTTAAATAAAAAAACACTTCCTAAACAAAACCCACCGCACTTATAAATATCCTGGAAAATGAACACATCAATCAGAGTCCAATGACAGAGCGGCTCATGCTGGCGCATGGGCTCCCTCGCTTTGGCGTGCGCCCGGCACACGCACGAAAGAGACCTGATCAGAGCAATTGGGTTGGACCACCAGTCCACTCTGGATTTTTTCCATTTTTCATGTGGGGCGTACTGCAATGATGGTCCTATAAATTGGGATGCATTTGCCCAGTGACTTGCATTTCTTCACAAAGGAGAAGAGATGGAAAAAAAAAAAAAAAAGAGTCAAATTCTTTGGGCTCGATTTGGATCTTGTGGTGAAAAGAGTTGGGATGCTCTTTGGAATGAGAAGGCGTTCTTGTTTTTAGGCATTTGGAGGATTGTTTTTTCATAATTCTATTCAATTAAAGGTAATATCATGATGCAAAATATTGTTTAAAATAGTTTTTTTTGTTTAAAAACATATTAAAATAAAATTTTCAATATTTTTTTTTATTTTTAATATCTATACATCAAAACCATAAAAACCACTTAAAAAAATATAAATTTAATAATTTTTCAAACCAAAATCACTTCTAAACACTCATAAGCACACATAAACTTTTATTGAATAGTCATTCATCATAAACTTCGTTGATATATTGGTGACCAAAGCAATTTAATCAGCAATTTGATCGTTGATCTGACAGCTTCACAAATAGGGCTAGCCGCGGCCCATTATTACTACCACACACAAAAGCGGTTTATGATGGCTCAAGCCTGAATTCAGAACTATGCCTAGTCCAATTGACGCTGGTGTCGACCCATGATTCATGTTAAAACAATGGGCTAGCCTCTAGACAAAAATGAACTATGAAAGGTTCATTTTTGTCATGGCTTGTTGAGAATTCTCCGAGGGACCGTATGAAAGGAACTTTAAGCTAGCACTGTCCAAACAATCTGGGTTATAGCTATCATTGAACGAAAGTGATAAAAGCAACCCTTGTCACCATTATCTTATACCAAATAGAAGGTCCGAAAATTCCACCACAGAAATCACATCCAATCACCAACCAACCTACAATATATATATATATATATATAATTTCTTGAATGATTTTGTGAATTTGATAGACTTTTGTTTTTATTGGTTTTAATGTCTACTAGATATGCACCCAGAAGAAAACAATACTGTCTGTTGAAGATATTATTGCTCTAATTGGTGATAATTGTGATGGTGTAATAGGCCAGGTATTTCATTAATTTCTCATGTAGGATCATGTTGGAAATTGCTGTGGACATGTTTAAGAATTGTTCTTTTGTACTGTTTTGTGATTCAGCTAGCTGACATAAGATCGGGGGGAGACATTGTTCGCAGCACTAAGCAGGGCAGGTGGAAAGGCTTTTAGTAACATGGCTGTTGGTTATAATAATGTCGATGTTAGTGCTGCTAACAAGTATGGTTTTGCTGTTGGAAACAGTCCTGTAAGTTTAATACATGCTCTGAGCAAGTTTTGAATCCTTGACGGGGAAAATGAATGGAGATTGATACCTTGGTTATTTGGTTAGGGAGTTCTTACAGAGACAACTGCAGAGTTGGCAGCATCACTTTCTTTAGCTGCAGCTAGAAGAATTGTTGAAGCAGACCAGTTCATGAGGGAAGGCTTGTATGATGGATGGCTTCCTCTCCTGTACGACTCGAACCATTGCTTATCCAAACATTTTTCCTAGTGGTTGTGTGAATTTCTGAGTCATTGGACTGTTTAGGGGACTTACACATCAAGCTTAGCAAGTCAATTTGATTAGAGTTGACAGGAAAACTGCACATATATGAGCATTAATGTGTTTTTGAAGAGAAACTCAAAAGGCAGGAGACGTTCCAGTCCAGTTCATAATGCCAACGAATGAACGGTGTCGAAATCGTAGAAGACATGTTTATATACATGTTTTTCTTCTTTACAACAGGTTGAAGGGTTCAAAATGAATCTGATTTACTATGATCTCTACCAATCCACACGCCTAGAGAAGTTTGTTACAGGCATGCTTCTGCAGTCTATCAGAACTATTTAGTTCTCAATTCCCCTTTGTGCTAGCTCATAGTAGTATGCTCTGTAATTGCAGCTTATGGTGAATTCCTAAAAGCTAACGGTGAGCAGCCGGTTACTGGGAAAGGAGCAGCCAGCATGGATGAGGTGCTTCGAAAGGCAGAAGTGGTTGGATACCTTTGCTGTACGTCTTACAAATTAATGGTCTCAAGTTTGATTTGTCTTTTCAAATAATACGGACTGCCATTGGTGTTCATTGTAGATAAGTCTTCACCCAATATTGGACAAAACCACTTACCACTTGATCAACAAAGAAAGGCTTGCAACAATGAAGAAGGTAGAAATCTGAAGTGATGTTCTTTTAGTCAGTAAGAATTATTTGAGAGAGCAAGCTTCATGGATGAGCAAATTACCATCTGCATCTGTAGGAAGCGCGATCCTTGTAATCATACGAAAACAATTTTTTTTTTTGTTTTGATAACCATTCAACGTACGAGGGACTCACAAATTATTAATAGCAATAAAAGGGATTTTTGAGGATTAAAATATCAATATTTTTCTCTTAATTTATTGGATAACATACCATATCTATTTATATAGTAAATCAATAAATACCACATAAAATTACACCTCTCACTCGATAAATAAATAAATAAACCCATCATAAATCACTAGTATTTTTAATCACTCAATAATAAATAAATAAACCCATCATAAATCAACTTAGTTGTATTCAGCAACGGTGCTCATGACGGCCCCTGGCACCCAACAAAATATCCTCATCAAATCATATATTTAAACAAGAAAGAAAAATAAGAACAATAAAATCCCGAAACCACCCTCGTTCTTCTCCTTATTTACATAGGACTCTCAAATAAGCCCGCCTTTTCCTTGTGAACTAAGGAAGGATCTAAAGGTAATTTCGTTTATCCGAATCCTAAACAAACACTATTCCAAAACAGACACCATTTCACTCCCAAAATACTTCTATAAAACAGCACCATCCCCTTTCACCCTCAATCCTCACTTTCACTTATCATTTCTCTTTTAAAAAAACGAAGTTTAGGGTTTTTCTCTCTCTCCAAATTCTTTCCCAATATGTCAGAATCAAAGAAAATCACGCTAAAATCCTCCGACGGCGAGACATTCGTTGTCGAAGAAGCGGTCGCCGTTGAGTCACAGACCATCAAACATATGATTGAAGATGATTGCGCCGAAAATGACATCCCGTTGCCTAATGTGACAAGCAAGATTCTTGCTAAGGTTATCGAGTACTGCAAGAAACATGTGGAAGCTGATGCTGATAAAGATGCGACTATTACTGGAAAGGATGAGTTTATGAAGAGTTGGGATGCCGAGTTCGTCAAAGTTGACAAAAACACCCTCTTTGACCTCATCTTGGTAAGACTTTCTGTTTCCTTTTTTCAAGATTTTTTTTCTTAACCTTTTGTTTGTGAATATTTATGATTTTGCCATTGTTTGGGTTTCTATTTGTTTTTTATTGGTTAAAGATCGTATCTTTTTGCTTTTTAGGGTTTAGTTTTTTATGGGAGAAAATGTTTTAAACTTGACCTTAGGTTTGCTATATTTTTCACGATATTGCCATTCGTTTGGTTTTCATTGTTTAGTTTTGTCAGGGGAGCTGGTTTGCAATATTACTAG
>Ga0325400_1001258_pt1 | contig 20643 bp, 20 predicted proteins | sample PopdelMetagenome_2_FD_205662 | JGI IMG/M metagenome (GOLD analysis project Ga0325400, IMG submission 205662) | Populus deltoides microbial communities from Bellville, Georgia, United States - Xylem-PdKOR-R1 | ecosystem: Host-associated > Plants > Phyllosphere > Stem > Wood/Secondary xylem...
AAAAAAAAGATCTACTTCTATCTTTCTTAAGACCTAGCTTATGTTTCTTTTTAGACATACATCCTGCTTTATCTTTAATTAATTATATCAATTACAGGTTGAAGAGAGTTCTAGTAGGTAGATAATTTCAGGATCAACAAGGAAATATAGTTTGTCTAAAAGACAATACCTGCACCTGAAAGCAACATTAACACATAGTACATAGTTTCAAAAAAAGATAGAATTATACTGGAAAGGACAGAACAAGACCTACTTGGCACTTGTGGCTGACAAGACTCCCTTATTAATTTCCAGTTCTAGGGTGATAATGCTACAAGTTAAAAGAATGAGCCTTAAAGATAAAACAATATAGGAGAAATATAGGTGGGAAGGATAAAAGTTGTAGTTACACTCTTAAAATTTGTTAGAGGAGAAGAGAACGAGGGAGAATGAGAGAATTAGGGAGAGAATCTTGGAAATTTATGTCATTCATTTTTCATGCATTTCTGGTCCAATCATTAGGGAATAAAAAGAACAACTCTACTTCATTTCTATTGCCAGCATGATGTTGCGATTTCACGATCACACAAATTAATTACCCTAACTTAAATAAACATGCAAGAGGTCGATCCCACGAGGAAAGTTTAGTTGGATTTTTATGATAGATGATATGAAATGGGGGGTGAAGTTATCTAGGCTATGTTATGGTAAACAGAATGAAACAATCAAGCTAACTTAAAGAAATCCAAAATTTATCAAGAGAATAAACTTTGATCTCAAATAGATATTCATCTAGAAAAATCAGAACTAATCATTGAAACGAAATGTCAATTTATATTTTGAATATTTATCTTTTTTAAATATTAGTTAGTTAACTGATCTGCAGTGTTCCTAACCCTAACCATTAAACAACCACAGTGTCCATACTAATAATTTAATTCAATAGCAGCCTTAAGAACGAGATAACATAATTGTTTGCAGTCTATATTTGATTTCATTGAATGTTTTTTCTAAAATTAATAACATAGATCTGCCACAGTTATCAAACTCAGTTGCTTCACAAGTTTATATATCACAACTCCAATTTTGATAACAAAGTTAGCAATAGATTGATTAGAATAATAACTTAGAGTCCGCTCTAACAATCAAACTAAACAATTGTAGGAAATAAGCATAGGAAAATAAACATACTCATATTCATTATATAAACAAAAAAAAAAAGTAAAATAGATCTCACAGTTCTTGAAATCCAAAGGTTTCGGTGTCCTTGCAATCAAGAAAAAAAACTTAGCCTTGCATGTCTATTGAGAAACTAGTCAAAAGAAAAGATGAATAAATGATTTCAGGTATAGGATGAAAGAGTGGAGTTTTTTCTTCTCTTTGGCTACCTTCTCTTCCTTTCTCTCTTTCTTTTTATTTGATAGCAAACCTTAATCCCTACTTCTCAAAAAATATAGTTCTTTTCTAAGTAGACAATTTACATGTAAGTAATGCAATAACTATTTTCCTAAAAAAAAAAGAAATAGTTTTGCATAAAATCTTCAAGCTTTGAATTTAGACTTAGAGTTAATTTTCCCAAATAGAGATTTGGATGTCGGTTTGGAGACTTGGGAAGTAAATTGGACTTATTTCTTCACAAAACCTGTCAATTGACAATATTTATAAGTTGTCTTAAAAAAATCATATCTCTCTCATGTGAACTCCTTTTCTACTGAAATGTGAGAGGATGGTAGGTCTTCGAGTCAGGAATCCAATAAAATTAAGTTTGCATCAAATGGATCTCTCTAACTCAATATATTCAAGTTGGATGGCTAAAGGTCAACATTGGTAGAACGCGAGATCTGTCTTTGAAGGCTGTGATTTCCATGCTCTTTTTCTTTCTCTTTTTATTTTTCTTTCCATATATGTATAGAAAGGTATGGATGTTAGCTTTCTAATGCCACTGGAATCACTTTATTTGGACCTCTGGAGCTCAAGCTCTACACAAAACATCAATCGGAGGTTAAAACTGCCTTCAAAATATAAAATAAAGAATATCGAAGCATTTTATATATAAAACATGTGCAAAATACTAGGCAAATATGGGTTAAAGTATTGAATAATATGGTGCATCACATGACACTCCACACCTGGCCATTCTTTCTAACTTATTCTCAATTAAAAAGATTGCACAAAATGCAGTCGTTGGGTTACAATCGATTTAAATCGATCCCGATTTCCCCTTTGCTTTGTTTTCTTCTTCTTTCATTTCCAGTTGTGACAATGCCCCGTCCATGACCATAACCTTGTCCTCAAGGTGAAATTCAGGAAACCTCAAGCACAATTCATCAGCATAGTCCCAGGTTGCTTCTGTCAAGGGTAAGTTCTTCCATAAAACTAAGAATTGAGTAGCTGCAACATTCCTTCTTTTGACCATTCTTTTATCGATTCTTTGTTGTGGTTGCAGAAGAGATCTATTTAGAGGAGTAGGAATATTAGAGTGTATAGCATGATTGCCTACATGTTTCTTCAGCTGGGAAACATGAAAGACAGGATGAATTGCAGCTGTTGAGGATAATTTTAATTCATAAGCAATTGTTCCAATCTTTTTAATAACTAGATAAGGACCACAATATTTTGCTGCTAATTTATGAGAAGTCCGATTGTGAATGGATTGTTGTTGGTATGGTTATAGCTTTATATAAACTAAAATCTCCCACATAGAAAGCTCTTTCACTTCTTTTCATATTTACTTGCTGGGCTATTCTATTTTGAGAATACAATAGATTATTCCTGATTAACTTGAGCATATCCTCCCTTTAAGTTAAGTATTGATCCACAGCCTTCACTTGCGAATCCTTAGGTGTATAAGGAATGTGAATCGGAGGCACAACCCTATAAAGTATCTCATAGGGTGTCTTTCTCGTAGAAGTGTGATAATTGATGTTGTACGACCACTCGTATGAGTTCAACCACTTTCCCTATAGTGCTGATACAGTACCTGTCATACACCTTAGATACCCCCTATATACTTGTTGACCACCTCAGTTTGGCTATTGGACTGGGGATGATATGTAATGGAATATTGTAAGCTGACCCCTTATTGCTTGACCAATTCCTTCTAAAATTGACCGAGAAATATGTTGTCTTTATTGCTCACAATCATGGCTGATATTCCATGGAGTTTATAAACATTCTCCATTAAAGATTTAGCTACTGTAATGCCAGAATAGGGATGAGCAAGTGTCATGAGGTGTGCATATTTGTTAAACCTATCCACAATCATAAAAATTACTTCCTTCTCATTTGACTTAGGTAGTCCTTCAATAAAATTCATGTTAATGTCAATAAAAGGAGTTGTGGGCACTGGTAAGGGCTGTAATAGTCCAGTGGACTTAACATTTTCAGCCTTGTTTTATTGACAAATTGAGCATTCTCGGACATACTGTCTTACTAGCTTTTGTAACTTCTTCCAATAGAACACCTACCCCAACCTCTTTGTAGTAACAGTAGCTCCTGAATGCCCCCTAGCTGTAGAGTTATGGTAGAGATTGATGAGCTTAGTCTACAAGCTTGGATCATGTTCCACAACCACTTTCCCTTTTTGAATGAGAGTGTCATTAATCCATTTATAGTTAGGATGTGAGTTTGCATTCTGCTCAATTCCACAATTAACTACTGTAGGTTCTGGTTTGTTTCCAAAGTCTTTCTAATTTCCTCCATGATATTGGTGGAAATTAAAGATAATGTTAAGGCACACAACTTTTTACTAGAAATCCTTACTAGAAATCCTGGAGAGAGCATCTGCAATAAAGTTGTCTTTGCCCTTTCTAAATTCAATTTCACAATCAAAACCCAAGAGTGTAGTTAACCATACCTGTTGTGCAACATGAGTATTCTTTTGGTCCCATAAGAACTTGAGACTAGAATGATCTATTTTGATTAGGAAACAACTTCCTCATAAGTAATGTTTCCATTTGGTTACAGCATAAACAATGGCTAGTAACTCTCTTTCATATGTAGACAAAGTTAGTTATCGTAGCATTAAGGCTTTGCTCATAAAAGCAATTGGATCCCTTTCTTACATTAAAATGGCTCTTGTACCCACCACTGAAGCAGCAGTCTCCACCAAAAATTGCTTGTCAAAATTAGACAGTGCCAGCATAGGAGGTTTAGACATTGCTTGTTTAAGTTGATTGAATGCCACGGTAGCCGTGTTTGTCCATCCGAATGAGTCCTTCAATATCTGAGTAAGAGGTATGCAAATTTCACCATATCCTTTCAACAACTTCCTATAGTAACCAGTCAATCCCAAAAAACACTTGAGTTAAAGTCCTTCTTTTTTTTGGATCCGGCTTCTTTCCTTTCTTTCTTTCTTTTTATTTGATAGGAAACCCTAATCCCCCTTTCCTACAAAATCATCATTTTCTAAATAGACAATTTACATTTAAGTATTTCAATAACTATTTTTCTTAAAAAGGAGAAATAGCCTTGCATAAAATCTTTAAGCTTTGACTTTGGACTTAAAAGAGCTAAATTGTCTAAATAAAGACTTGGATGTCGGTTTGGATACTTTGGGAAGTAAATTGGACATGTTTCTTCACAAAACCTATCTGCTGGCAGGTTTCATTTGTCATCTTAGAAAAGCATATCTCTCTCATATGAGCTCTTTTTCTGCTGAAATTGGGTATGCCGATAGGTCTTCGATTCAAGAATCCAATAAAATTGAGTTTTCATTAAATGAACTTCTTCAGCTCAAGATATTCAAGTCGGAAAGACCGAAGATTAATATTGAAAGAATGCGAGATTTTTCTTTGAAGGTTGTGATTTCCATGCTCTTTCTCTTTTTATTTTTCTTGCCATATATGTATAGAAAGTTACGGATGTTAGCTTTCTAATTCCACTAGAATCATTTCATTTCGACCTTTAGAGCTGAAGCTTTGCACAAAACATTGATCGGAGGTCAAATCTGCCGATTATCTTCAATTTACTTCTTTTTTACTTTTACATCCAAAAGCGCCTTCAAAACATAAAACAAAGAATATTAAGACATTTTATATATAAAACATAGGCAAAATACTAGGTAAGTATGGGTAAGACTATTGAATAATATAGTTGCATCAAATACCCCCACACTTAGCTCTGCTCGTCCTTGAAAAAGGAGAGACAAAATCAAACTTAAATTGAATAAATAAAATAACTATAACTAATCTCTTAATCTCCTATCAATGTCTAAGAATATGTGCACTATAAACAAGAATACAATCAAGAAGGATAAAAATATAAATTTCCATGAATTTATTTACATGCAAACTTTAAAACTCAATTAATTGTTGGGATTTAAATGAAATCTATGTCATGCCAAAATGATAGGTCCTCTCATTGATATACACGCCAGCACTCACGTGTTTAGGGCTTATGTGTTTAAATCTCTCAAATTCACTTAATGAATATATTGTACCGTAAGCTTGCTCTTCAATCTCATCTCCATTACTAAAATATTACAAGTAGTGCATGAATCAAAAGGTCTTACTTTTTTGTTGTAATGGGCCTAAGGTTAAGGTGAGGTAAAAGAAAAAAAAAGAAAAGAATAAAACCAAATCAAGTAGAGCATTCTAAAAACATAATTTTTTAAACAAGATATTTTCAAAGTCAATCTCTAAACTAATGAAAAATTGAAACTTGCATTCATACTCATTCATTCAATTTATATTTTCATTTATCTCAACTAATTCGCATAACTAATACTCATATCTTTTAAACCAATGGGAGTTAAAAGATAAAACTTAGACTTTTTTTTTATATAAGAAACAACAAAGAAAATCAAAGTTCTCCCAATACCCCTACACTTTAAACACGACATTGTCCTCAATGTTGAAATTAAAAAAAAAAATATAAGAGAATGAAAAAAATAAGGTAAAATACGAAAAATAAAAGATAAAGGAAAAAAAGGCAAATGTTCAGTCATGTCCTTAGTGTAAACTAGTATATCATCAAAGAAAACTAGAATGAATTTTCTCAAATAATTCCTAAGAATATCATTCATTAAACTCTGAAAAGTTATAGGGGCATTAAAGAGTCCAAAGGGAATGACAAGGAATTTATAATAACCATTGTATGTCCTAAAGGCTGTTTTAAAGACATTTTCTAAGACCATTCAAATTTGATGGTATTCATCTTTAAATCAATCTTAGAAAAAATGGTTGGCCTTTCTAAATATTCTAACAGTTCATCAATAATACGAATAGGATACTTATCTTTCACACTTATTAAGAGCTCAAAAATCTACACAGAACCTTCATGTCTAATCCTTTTTCTTGACTAGCACAATTGGAAAGATGAAAAGACTATTGCTTGGTTACACAATTCCAAGCTCTAACATTTCAGCCACTAGTTTCTCCAATGTATCTTTCTGCAATCTAGAGTATCTATAGGGTCTCAAGTTGATAGTTTGATTTTATCCTTCAAGGTTATCATGTGATCATGCCTCCTGACTGAGGGTAACCCTTTAGGATCACTGAAAATATATTGATAAGTTTTCAGCAGAGCCTACAAGGGTGAACCTTCTTCTTCCTTGAAAGGAAAGCACACCGTCTAAGAATACAGTATCTAGCCAACATCCTACAACATTCTTAAAGTACAGAGCTTTACCTCTGTTAGCAAGGTGTCTTTGGGTAGCAGCTCATTTAACTCCTCTAGCCTAATGGATTGAACTAGCCTAGGTCCTTTCAATGTCACTTCTCTGCCCTACCACCAAAAGGACATCCATTTGTCCTCATAATTGAACAATACATTTCCCAACAATTTCAACCATTGTATGCCTAAAATCACATCATAGTTTTGCAATTTCATAACAAAAATATCAGTTTGAAATTGAACACCCTGCATTTTCCATTAAAGGTTCTTACATACGGCTGCACAAGATATGGTACCTCCATTAATTGCTTCTACTTCTATAGGCTTGATTGGAGTCAAGATACATCTCCATTTACTGGTAAGATTGGAGTTGAGGAAGTTGTGGTACTATCCAAGTCAATCAAAATGAATATAGGACATTTGTCTGTATTCCCCCACACGTTATTGGTGTGGCATCTCATAATGCCTTGTAATGCATGTAGAGATAAATGAGGGGTAAGAACTTCCACATTCATTGTTTCTATAGTCTCTTTTTCTTCTGAGTTTTCCTCATCATCTTCTATTATGCATAATGAATATAACTTCTTGTTTTTGCACTTATGCCCGGGTACAAACTTCTCATTACACCAAAAGCATAACCATTTGGCTCTTATGCCATTCACCTTTTTTGTTCTACTAGGTATGGTGGGTCTGTGGGTGGGGTAAATATTAGTGTTGTTGATTGGTGGCCTTGTAGGCATAGGTAATAAGGCAAGTTGGGGAGGTTTAAAGGTATTGAAGATGGGATTAGAGTTTGGTTTATTGGTGTTTACAAGGCAGACAAACTTTGAAGCCTACTGGTTAGGGCTCATTTGAGTCTGGAATTTTGGGTAACATAAGGTTGTTTTTTTGTTAGGTGAGTGTAAAGTCATGTAGCTTAGTTAGGTTATAGGCTTGTTTGAGAGATTTAGGCTCAAACATCTTCATTAAGTTCTTAACCTTAATTTCTAAACCCTCCAAAAAAATACCAAGGCTTGTTTCTCATAAATTTAAGCTCTATTACACAATATGTCAAAGTCTTTATATAACCCTCTAAATTACCTTCTTGCTTGTATTTAGTTAACTTTTCTAAGGGATCTTTTTGTCTTGTCAAACCTACAATGCAAGGCATCGACTTATTCAGCCCATGCAACCTTTTGTCCTTCTAGGTTCATTATGAAATTCTAGTGCCAATAAAGGGTCAAACCATTCAGATAATATGAGACTAATTTCAGCTTGTTAGATTCAGGTATTTCTTCTTGATCAAAATATTGGTTGTATTTATACAACCATTTATGTACCTCCTTACCTTCAAAGGTAAGGAAGTCTGTTTTGGGCTTGCACAACGTGTAGGAGTATTGTAATCCCTCACCAATCCATCCCTGGCAGTTGGTTATTGCAGGAGATTGAGAAGAATGGATGTTTTGGGAAGAACTTGTCTTTGTGCTAGTGTTTACAGAGAATGTTTTATTGAGATTTGTTGGGTAGCCATCTCTTTCATCATGGCCTTAAGCTAAGCAAGGTCATCAGATTGAGCATTCGGTTTAACCTCTATTCCATTGACTTTTTGGTTAGCAGCTTCCAAAAAAATCATCAATCCTTCTCACATCTTGGGACCTCTCTGGTGGCATCTTGCTGAAGTCCAAAGATGGTGAGCTCTAATACCACTTTGCTGCAAGTTAAAAGGGTGAGCCTTAAAGATATAACAATGGAGGAGAAATATAGATGGGAAGGAGAAGAGCTGTAGTTACACTCTCAGAATTTGTTATAGGAGAAGAGAAAGAGGGAGAACGGGAGAGAATCTTGGAAATTTCTGTCATTTTCCATGCGTTTCTGTTTCAATCATTAGGGAATAAAAAGACACTACTTCTTTTCTATTGTCGGCGTGACACTCCACACCTGGCCATTCTTTCTAACTTGTTCTCATTTAAAAAGACTGCACAAAACGCAGCCGTTGGGTTACAATCAATTTAAACCGATCCCGCTTCCCCCTTTACTCTGTTTTCTTCTTCTTTCGTTTCCAGCTGTGACACAAGAGTGCAATGCGCTCGAGCCGATTAGCTAATGGCATCTTTTCTTGCAACAGGAACAACATTCACGGGGGCTAAAGAGAAGGTAGGGGAATTCGCCATGGTGTTTGTGGAGACTCCGAATATGACAACCTTAAAAGAGTAAAGTATTTCCATGCATCAACGGCTGCGGAAGACGTTTATTTTAAGAAATGAGAGCCAAATGTTCCATGTCACCACCCCCTTCTCATAATTAATTTGGTGGACTTGATGCTCAGCTAGCAGTGAACCAGGGTTGTGAATATTGATAAATTAAGAAAAACTAGCAAATGACATTTTCATGCTGCGACTGACCACCTCACATTTCGACGATAATTTTGAACCGTGGCCAAGTCATTTTTACATGCCTCAGCACACCAATGATAGAAATCAAATGTATATATACTGTAAATTAAATACCTCCTTGTCTATTTTACAAAAAAGTTGATCACTCTATAATCTATCAACAGTAGAAATACAAATACCATCTTTTCTGCGTGCTATATTGTACATGTGTTACACTCACTAGTTAACAGCTAAACCTTGGATCATTCTCAAGTCGTATATCTAAAAATACAACACGGGCACCAGACTTGTGCAAAGTGGGAGACATGCTGAATGAAATTGACCAACGAAACAGTCAAGCGTGCAAGAAAAGACAGGTGCTGCAATGAAATTCCACAGATTACAAACAAAGGGGGTCTTGTAGCATCATATGTACGCAAGTGAGTTTCTGTCAAGGTCAGGTTGAGGGCGACCACGTGTTGGAGTTGGTGGTCTTTGGATGTTAAGCTCCTGAACGACAACAGAAACATAGAGAAAACAATTAAAAGCCAGCTAGGGGATAGGTTTTCCAGATTTGTGGATACCAAGCAGTATTTCCAACATTGAAAATGCTATAAATCTTACCTGCATCCATGCATCATCAATGACACGTTCCGGAGACGTCTCTGGTGACTGAAGGGGAGGTGGCAAGGGATGAATTAATTTTGGAACCACAACCAAACCCCTGCCAACTACCAGTATAGCTCCAGCATTGTTTGCAGTCCCTGGATTGATACATCACATTAGGATTCAAATTGGATTTTAGCAGGAGAAAATTCAAGCTCTTTAGCTTACCACAATAGTTGGTTGCAGAAAATAGAGTAATCAATTGCCCGTGGGCAAACCGTTCAAACCCATCCATGACACATTCATGTGCCCTAATAATCAGCTGTAACTTATTTTTCTTACAGAAGTCGGATACACGATCAGGCTGCAATGACAATAAAAGATAAAACAAGCAAAAGCTTCATAACACATGCAACGTGAAAGCGCATCAAATTAAAAAGATACAGTGCTGAGATAAGTATACAAAACTGATAACATCATACGCTAGCAAAGATTCATTGGACATCTGAAGCAGCAAAAGTGAGATAGTAGCAGCTCATAAGAGTGGAAATGCAAACTGCCAGTGACTATAAATTTATAGTGGTAAGTCACTTGGTATTTCAAAATTAATATAAAGATCATGGTGAACTTGTCACCTTTAAGGCTAAAACAAGCCAACACTGCTGAACTTTCCGTCAAAGGCAAGTTAACCTTGTCACCTTTGATTTTTCTTTTGGTTCCCAATAAGCGTTAGTAACAATGAAGTCCTAAACTTTCTTAAAGTTCACATCCAACATTTAATAGTAGTAGGCGAAGAACATTGTTTCTCTTCCAGTTTGAAAGTAAGATTTTGGTGGCTCGTTTCTAAATAAAAGAAAGGAGTATTATTTTTTTTTCTGCCGTTAACTAGAGTATGAGAATTTAAAGCAAGCTGCTATAGGAATTCAATCTCTACATAAATATTGATCGGGGGACCAAGATAAGAAGTTTTGAGGGGCTAATTGCTTTCCACAAAGGTTGATGCGATATCTATAATTTAGTTAAAAAAAAAATTGTTTCTATTCACTATGACTTGGGATATATTGCATGTGATAAACCACACCAACCACAATAACTAAAGATCATCAAACATAACAGATGTAAACAATGACATGCATACCCCAAAAGTGACAAGACCAGGACCCCTAGCATTTGGTCTCAAACCCTCTATGCTATCATTTTCGGTAGGATCCGACCTGAATAGAGAAGTTTCATAACACAAATTAACGTAAGCAATGGTAGATTGCAAGTAAAATAAATCGAGTGAAGCATACCATAGAAGATCCATTAGAATTATAGATCCAGCATCCATTGTTATGGGCCTCTCCAGCTTCTCTATCTGTTCCACTGAATGAATGGATCTTCCTATGCCACCATGCATACAGATAATTTTCTTCTCAATAAGCGCAGCGAGTGGAAGACAGTTGAAAAGTTGATTGAAACGTGTCCATGCCCATATTCCATCACTCTCTCCCTGTAAAATGCTATTATCACATTTGAACATTTGAATTTTCAAAAGATGTACTAGCCCTTCAGGAAAACTATATTTAGCATGTTTATCTATACCATTCTTTCAATGCATTCAATACGAAAACCAAAGAGCGCATTTATATCAGCAGCTTCATGGTTACCACGTATCAGGTGGACATTCTCGGGATACTCAATCTGCAAAATCATAATAAAAGGCACCACATCATCAATATAAGGACAGTGCAAAAATATAATTCATATGAAACTATTGTTCATTGAAAGCACAAGTTTTGCCTTAAGAGCAAGAAGCAAAGTTATGGTCTCCAAACTGTGTTGCCCTCGATCAACATAGTCTCCCAGAAACAAATAGTCGATGTACCTGAACCATAAAATTGGACAGCGTAGTTAATCAACTACAGAGATAAATCACACAATCTGTTTTAAAATTATCAATTTGTTGTTTTGAACATATAAGCTGGAGGCCTTCTATCACGTTAAGCATTATCCAAATGAAAACTTAATATAAGCAACGCTAAAGGACATGTATTGTATCTTCAACCCAATTTTGGGAAACAGTGCCCACCAACCACTGCTTGTCATAGACATAAACATCAAATGAAGGAGTATAGAGCAATAACTATTTAAGCAGAAGAATGTCAAAATATGAGGATAAGAAAGAGAAGGGAAATAGAACCATATAACGAGTTCAAATTACTTATGGACATTGCTGGCTCAATTATGACATAAACAGCAAACCTGCACACATGCATTTATCATGTGCCGATGACTCCAAGAATATGGGCATGACACATTAAACGACATGATTTCTTTAGAAAGTCAGTGGAGCCCACAGAAAAAAGAGTTGGGTGTTTGGGAGTGCGTTTGAAACTTTTTTTGTTAAAAGTGCGTTTCGCATGAAAAAAAATATTAAATTGATGTTTTTTTAGTGTTTTCCGATGGTTTTAATATGCTAATGTCAAAAAAAAAAATTGAATTTTTTTTATTTCAATGCATTTTCTAGAGAGAAACTATTTTAAAAAACACCTTACACCACAATTTCAAACACAACATTTCTAAAACATTTAAGAATTTTAGTGCTTTTCTAATGGTAGTGATAATGCCTTCTCGAAGACAAGACGAGTTATATTGTTGTAGATTGCTACTCACAATGCCTTTCTTGAGGTACATTTACAACATACATACAAGTTGAAAATGTGTGGAACTTTAAAATAATGTTGAAAAACGGTAACTTGGGTATTTGAACATGATTTATTAACCAACACCTTTACTCAACTATTTACTTTGGCTAAAAACCAACAACAATTCAGCATATCAGATTCATAGTGTCAGTCCATGTAAGAATATGGATCTTTGTTACTGTGATCACATCTTTCTAGCCCCTTTCACAAGCCCCCTTCCCAAGAACCAAACTCTCATCTCCCTACTAGTTTAGCCAGTTTGTGTAGGACATGAAGGAATCATCTCTATCAAGCAGAGAGACCTTATTACTTTTTGTCAACTCAAGCACTTAGCTTTTGCAGCTGCACTTTCATCAGATCCCACTTCCCTGCCTCAACATGAAGCATGAATTATACTCAACTGCACCCCACAGGGACAAAACATAGTTTTTGGCACTTCACCCATCATGATTGAAAAAAAGAAACTAGCCAATAGAAAAGCCTAATCCAAAATCCATACTGTAAACCCACAACAGAGCACCCATGAGTGACACAATCAATTTAAATGGTTCAGTTTCGTTCTTAGTTTTCCTCAATCTCTTAGATTGCATGAAATTAAATGCCACTATCAATTAGCTCTCCACATCATACTCAACATGTTCCTCACAAGCATAAGAGCTACAATGTAATACTTACGTAATGTCTCCTGCTGTCGATGGAAATCCATATTCATCAAATAGACGCATTAAGTCACCAAACTGTCCATGAAGATCACCAAAGACTTTTATTGGGGCTTTCAATTGCAGAACCGTTGGCTCTTGCATAAATATTTGTTCAGCAGCATAACAAAGTTCCCCAACTTCATAAGAATCCAGGAAAAATCTCCTATTTGCAGGAGCTTTCCAGTTTCGAGGCCTAAGCAACATGGAAATAATCTGCAAGATAACAACATGAAGTAGCGCTAATGAAGAGATAGCAATACTCATAAATTTGTCAAGTCTTACCTTCTTATGCAGGCCTTGAGGAGACTTTTTTCTGGTGAACTTTCTGGCAGGATAAGATGCATCATTATTCATAGGAAGCATCCTTCTACTTTCATTTTCGAATTGATCCAACGACAATTGCCTTACCAACCCACCCAGGTTTCCCACAGCCTCTTTAGCAACCACCACCTATGAGAACAAGACTGTGATTTAGCAGCATGGCAACCAAAGAACAACTGCACCACTCTTATAAACCACAGATAAAAGGGCATACAGCTCTAGGATGAAGGCGAACATCAGCCTCATTGTCACTTCCATCTGAAGTTGCTTCTGCCACTTGTGAATTGTCATCAGATACAGATGTTTCTTCTGCAGGATTGGAAGATGCTGCCTGAGCAGCTTGCCAGACAGCATTAGCTGCCTCAGCTTCCGCAGCAGATGCCTCCCTTAATTTCTCCATAGAATTTTTGTCCATGCTGCTACAGAAGAAAATAAATCCATGAATTTATATAGGAAAGGGGCTGACATGGCATGAGGGATAGAGAGAAGGTTGAGACCTGATACCACCAGATAAAGGGATCTCTGATCCACCATCAGGGGTAGTTGTTCCAAAAGAATTTAAATTATAATGGTTTGATCGGGGACTTGTTATTGTTGAGGCTCTCTCAGATGTTAAAATGGGAGAATTCATGTCTGACTGGAATGGGGAATTTTCAGCAACCAGAAAATCATCTAGCACTGCATCTGCAGAGAACAAAGCAAGTGGCTATCATGTGTGCTTCTCTTAAGTTTGCAATACACAATGAAATGAAATGAATTCCATGAGGCCCAAATGATTAAGGCTTAATGGCAGGTTATGCAGAAGAAAAGGAAACAAAGATGAGTCAAATAAGCATAAGCTGCATAACAGCCTAACTAAACAAGAAGATAAAAAAGGTGCTGTACACAATAAATCCACTCTGATCACTGTTAATACTTATAACAGACACTTGATTTCTTCAGAATGCTTGAGAAAGACTCTTGTTACCATCAGGCAGAAAATCAATAAACAAGATCTAAAAGATCCACAAATGCATGTAATTTCACTTGCACAGTTGTTATTGTGATACCATAACAACTTAAGTTAACATTAGAGCAACCAATTAGGATTGGTGAATTACTGGCTCTGAACATAGCACATCCAAACATAGTTGCTTGACAAGAAATAAGAATTATTAAGCTATTGGGATCAAGAACCAAAAAAAAAAATCCACTTAATGATGTAAGTCTCCTGCATTTTTTTTTTTTTTTCTGTCTATCAAAGATAATGTCCTAAACTAGTGTCAATCAATCAAACAATCATCAAGCCGCACAAGCACAATAGGTTGATTACACATGCTAAAAGCAATTGCTAACATTCTTGTGCGGAAGTTACTGACTTCCATTTCTTATGCTTACCAAACAAGGAAAAGAGACCCCACAATAACTACCTAAATGGTTGTGGAATTATAATTCAGAGCAAAATGTAAAATATAGACAATAGTGCTAAATGAATGCATGCCCTTGCTGATGTGAAATTAATGCCTCTTTTTAAAGATCACATTGATATGTGTTATCTTAAATGGCACAGCTACATGCATTCCCCTCAAATATGCAGAAAAAGTTCAACAAAGATTTTATTGATGCTTGACTTGTAAACTCAATTTTCCAAAGGACATAGCACAGAACATACATTTATGGGTAAGAATTCAATGGAAGGGGATGAAAATTGAAAATGGTAATAGAGAATGAATCGTGAAAAGTAATTCAAAAGGAAAAGGACAAAAAGATAATATTACTTCAACACATTGAAACATAATAGATAGCTGATAGCACAGGCAACAATATCAACATCACGCACCCTTTGAATCATAAGCATAACAAGCAAAACTGTGGCACAGCATGTCCATAGCAAAAGAAGAAAAAGGTGCTCCTGATCATGGGGACTTCATACAGTTCTTAGTCAACAAACTTCAAAATTATTCACTACTACACTTCAATTACAACAGAAAAAGTAATTGAACTTTAAATAGAATAACATATCAGTAATACTGCTTTATAAGATACAAAAGAGAGCCAACAGAAAATAAAACAGCAGAAACAAAAATAACAATAAATAATAACAAAGAATTCACTCCTCAATCAAAAAGCTTCTCTAATAATTACTACAATGAGAAACTTAAGGATAGAAAAATATAAATGCTATATGGTGTAACACTTGCAGCACACGCAACCTTGGTCTGGTTTAGTTCAAGCATAAAACCAGCAATGCCACAAACAAAATGTAAGTCTATTCAAGTCTCTTCTTGTTTGCTTTCACAGTATAACTTTCATCTAAAAACATTTCTACTCCTAAACACTTGTATTCCTATTTTATGAGTAGTCCTCTCAATTTAACTTGTACAATGTTGTCAGTTATGGCCGAGCTTAATGTTAAAGTCACTTGTAGTAAGTGACCTGTGATTAAAAGCAGCCCACATGAGGAATTGGAGGGATAAAAGGATGAAGAGGGGAGAGCTACAACTGCAGGACTAATAGGTCTCCCAAAGAACAAAAAAGAAAACTTCACCTCCTTTTAGACCACCGTAGACATATATACGAACACCAACAGATGCAGATGCATGGCGACAACGACGCATTAGCTCCAAAGAAGGATCATATTCAGCATGTCCCTTGCTGGTTTTAGAAGAAGTAACTATCCCATTTCTATCCAACCAAACGCCCGCAGCAGTGTCCAGCACTAGTCTCACAGAAAAAATTGTTGAAGATTACAATATAACCCCTCTTTTCAGGATAAGAACAGCAAAGAAAAAGGCTTACCAGCAACAGCTGCTTCCCCTTCTACTAAGCGTCCTCCCTTTAGGGCTCCTCCTGTAACATGCAAACGTGCACCAACAAAAACCTGATAGAAAACAATGTCAAACTTTTTAATGATAGAGAAGAAACAAGATCAACTTCAGTAATCGAGTCCCAACAAACATTTTACTTCAAAAGATATATTTCATGATCTATGCATAATCTAGAAGTTAAAACGTCCTGACTAGTGGTCACTTACCGCAGCATGTTGATACCTTGTTGATGGAGACACCCCAGGCGCAAGGGTCCACTCCCACTGACCATTTCTATGCATTAGAAGCCCATAAGCATCGCCAAGTGCCTGTTTAAGCACGCACTTATGATCAGTAAAAGAATTGAAATGCAAAACAGCAACACCATAAGTAATGAAATTTTCTTTATCCAAAAAACAACACTGTTCAGCACGAAAGGAACTTCAATGAGAGTGAAGCTGCACTGAACGCCTGAATAGAGAAAAATTCATAAAAACCAGATGAATGGTTCCTGATAGAAAAAAGTAATGGCAAATTTCAAAGAAACAGTAGGAAAATCATTCCAGAACAGAAAGAGTGCTCTGATTTCTCATCACAACTGCAATTTGGAAAATGAATGTTCTATACCAGATGTCACTTGTTTTTATAATATTTTTCAAAGCTTGTGAATAAACAAGAACACGCACCAAAGGTTCATTTCTTCAAGCTTTCCAAGCCCACAGTTACTTTTGCACTTAACTTCTTTCTTCCTTCTAATCCATATAATAAAAGTTTCACATTGAGTTTTGCCTCGAGTTTTTCCAAGAATTCTATGTATTTGATCAAACATTACATCCTACTTCCAGTTACCAACCTCATAGAAAGAGAAATGTGTCACATCCACAAGGTTGAGGACAAGTAAGGTCCCACTCATTTACAATAGGTGTGGGAATGCATCTGGAAGGTTTGGATTACAGGCCAGCGCAGTCTGGCCCTACCCACATAAAATTCATGGCACATCATATTGTCAGTTCAACAAAGTTAGAAAACTTTATTTAGTTTGATTACCTTGATCTCCCATCTCTTATGATATGCCCTTACACATTGAGCACACCAGGACTATGCATGCCTATTTGTTAATAAAATAAATGCCACGAGGACAAACACTAAGTTGACAGGCTAGTCCTACTGTCCTAGAAACAAATATCTACTGCAAAACAAACTGCTGTTATAATATAATCGTGCAGAATAGTTAAATAGAATTGATTGCTTTACAGCCCCTGAAAATAAAAGATCATACCGTGCCAAAGGAGTCTCTTCCACCACAAAGCAAAAACATTCCATCTGAACGGGCACTAGCTGTTGCATACCTACAGAATAATGCTACATCATGTCAGACATAAAACATGGGTAGATGGGAAAATAACAAACGCAGAAGTTTAACACTTCTGCAAATGTTTGTTCTAAACAAACTTACATTCGAGCAGAAGGTCTATCACCTTCAGGATTTAGCCTCTGCCATGCATATGGTTTCTGGGCAGTGTCCAAAACCCAGGCATCAGATAGAGCTCTTTTACCTAGAATATTATGGGGAAAATCACTATTACGTAGTTATAAAGCATGGAAAAATGCATAATCATCAGCACAAAACATCAACGTCCATTCTCCTGGCATGAAATAACATAAAAATATTCAAAATTAAACATTTAAGACAATTGTCCATCCATAGGGTAAGCTACTCCAAATTCAAGAATCCTCCAGCTTGTCATGATAACCTCACTTAAGCATAAAGAAACAACAGCCCAAACCCATATCTAAAAACAAGTGCCAAGATGCTGAATTTTACAAATGGAAGCTAAGCATATTCAATGCCAATAATCAAACAGAAAACAACCATGAAACACAGTTTTTAGCACTGGACTTCTAAAAAGGATCCAGTCCTTAAAGAACCAAAAGATCTTAAAGATAAAAAGCAGAACAGAAAAATTTGCTTACCATCATTGCCACTGACAATAACAAGGTACCTTTGGGCAACCAAGTCCATTACATGGCCATAACGAGGCCCAGGCCCTTGTCCCTGTACAACCACTCTACGCTCATATCAAGCACCAAAATATAACAATCAGTTCCAAATCAAGATCCCAAGTAAAGAGAGAAAAATAGGGAACCCCTAGCTAAAACTGGTTAATGGAAAAGAAGAAACTGACCGGTGCCACTTGAATTTGTCAGTGCTCAAGTCAAGCACATAGAGATCATCAGTGGAATGCCCAGCTGGACCTATCCCACCCTAAACCATACATACAATCTATTCATCAATACCATAAGCTCACATTAAGTGAACAAATCAAATAAAAAGAAAAAAGAATCAAATCCTAATTCACAGTGAATCACCTGAAAAACTACCATAGTACCAACAGCAGCTGCCGCGTGCGCAGCCCTAGGAGACGGTGGCTCTCCAGCAGCTTGTATTCTGTTCATTAGACAACAATCACCAAAGGTTAATCGTCCAATTTTTTTCCTTTATCTTTTTATTTTTCGAATAATAAAAAAAAATGAACAAGAACAAGAAGAAACAAAGTACTGTTACCTACCTAGTCCATTTCCTAGTAAGAACATCATAAGAATGAACCGAATTAGTGGCTCCATCCAATCCTGCACCAAACAGTTAAATTTAATTAATATTAAGCAAAGCAGGAGCAGCATAGAGAGAGGGAGAGAGGTGGAAACTGTAACTGATTCCAGGAGCGGAGGAAGCGCCGCCCTCGATAGCGGTGACACCACCGAAGAGGATGAGTCGAGGGCCATGAGACTTGGTAACAGCAACGGCAGTCAAGGTGTGGCTACATCGAGGACCAGGAGCATCATCATCAGAACTCCAGTAAGTCTCCAAGGCCCGATAAGCGGGAGCTGGGTGAAGCCATGGCTTGGATCCCATTTCCCACCCCCTCTACTCCATTAACAATAATACTTCAATAACCCTCAAGCCCTCCTAAACTAAAAAGATCGGGACCCACGGGTGGTGGTGGGGCCACGGCTACACGCTCCGTCAATCTCTCCTTTTTTATTTAATCCCTAATCTTTCAAACTAAAGAACTATTACTAGTCCACGCTAGCTAGATATAAAATAATTTGAATATTGTGGAATAAAATATACTCCTAATCTTAACAGTTTATTTAGGTAATGGAAAAGGGTAAGTAGTAATTAGCAGCCCAGTCCTGTAATGGAAGGAGGAGAAGGTTTGTCTAATGTCTAGTGCTTGCAGGAGTCCCAACTGAGTCAGACCTTACATGATAGCGTTAATCTATGAATCACTGATGGCAAGACCCAGCCGACAAATAAACCAGCTTGGGATCCGATTCATTAACATGGCCTGATCTGATCTGTAATGAATACAGCAGTCAAACAAGATGCATACGGCCGCCTTTTACACCAACCACTCATTGCCGTCCCCCGCCCTTTTGCTTTCTTTTTTGCTAACTGAGCTGAGATGCAAAAGGCAATTGATGCTTTGCGAGCCCCCCCGTCACCGACACAGTGTCCCAGGTAGACTCGTAGCCATTAGCATGGGTATCCCAAGTGTTGTTTTCGTGCAAGTGAGGTCTAGCTTTTCCAAATGCATCCAGATGCAGAAAAACACGAAAAGAAATCTTCTTTCGTTCATATCAGCCTATTCATATCAATTATTTCAAAAAAAATAAGAAAAGAAGAATCCGACGAGTTATTAAATAGTAATGGTTCATGTATTGTTGGCAGAATCCGCGATCTTCCGAGGATAAAAAGATGGAGGAGGGGTCTTCTGTTAGACGAGGGACGAAGATGATTAAACTTCCAATTGGGTAGAGCAGGACGGACCCCGCATTCATCCATCCATCCATTTGATGAACAATGAAGCCACATAGCACAGGTGAGAATTGGCTCAATGAACCCGTCGGTTTGATTAAAATTATCGACTTCTTGTTTAACATAGGATCCACTCTTCTTAACTCAATTAAAACTTTAAGTTTAACGATTAAAAGATTGATTGTAAGAAATGTTTCTGAACATATCATGTAGTTCATACTTCATCGTAACAAATAAAAACTTAACTGCTAATATAAAAAAGAGTTCGGGAGCTATTGTATCACCTCTCAAATACGTGGGGTTAAACATCTTGAAACCTTCGATGCAAAGCAAAGGCTATCTAGGCTATAAAGAGCGATTTTAAAAGTGTGTTTGGTATTGCAATAGCTGTTGTGGTAGTTGTGATTGTGATTTAAAAAAAAATATTTTATAAAAAATACTTTTAGTTAAGATTAGTTTGAAAAAATAGGTGTTTGGTTAAAACTGTGGTTAAAATGAAGGTTGAAGAAAAAGTAATTTAATTTGTTTGGTTAAAAATGCTTTTGAAATTGAGGTTATAAAATAATTTTAAAAAATATATATTAATATTGATGGTTTTTAATTTAAATATTGTAGATTTAACTATTACTATTATATCATGAGTTCCATTAATTTTTTTAAGAGCACAACAACATAGGTAAAATATAATCAGAAATAAAATTAGGATTGCGATCAAATTCTGCAAATATTACGTCATCAAGCGAGCTCCGTCTAATTTATGTAGTGTCATTAAATAAT
>Ga0325400_1001259_pt1 | contig 20634 bp, 13 predicted proteins | sample PopdelMetagenome_2_FD_205662 | JGI IMG/M metagenome (GOLD analysis project Ga0325400, IMG submission 205662) | Populus deltoides microbial communities from Bellville, Georgia, United States - Xylem-PdKOR-R1 | ecosystem: Host-associated > Plants > Phyllosphere > Stem > Wood/Secondary xylem...
TAGCTTTTTGTGTAATTTTAAAATAATATTTTTAACATTTAGAAATATTAAATCAAACTCAATTTGATAATTTCTCAAACTTTATAACTTTTATTTAATTCATTTTCCTTAAAAAAAATCATTTTAAAGATTTCATAAGAAAATTAATCATATTAAACTTTTGATGCGAAAAAGAAGGTAATACTTGTTATAATTGAGTTTAGTAACTATGCTATTATTTGTTGGGATTAAATTATTCTAGGTAGGAGAAGGAATGATGAGAGACCCATAGAGACTTGGGATGAGAGGAAAGCAATCCTGAGAAACAAGTTTATTCCTAGACATTATTATAAAGAACTATTTCAAGGATTGCAGAGTTTGACTCAAAAGTGTAAGAGTATGGACGATTACCACAAGGATATAGAGATTCTCATGATTGGAGCCAATATTGTGGAGGATAGATAGGCTACAATAGTGAGGTTTGAATAGAGAGATAACTAATGTGGTTGAGTTGCAGCATTATATTGAGATAGAGGATATGGTTCACATGACTAATGTAATATCCCAATAATTCAAACCCGAAATCAATGGTAAATTTTTTTGTAGGCCATCATATTCTCAATGCTTCTCATAGTAGCATTTCAAATGTTAGTACATGGGTTCCATCCATTAGCATGGCACATGACTCATACAATTGTGTAAATTTAACTTCTCCATATAGAAAGTACTCAATACACATACCACATAACATCATATTTACATATACATATGTTTACATTATATCATAATAACATATGCATGAGTTCACATCCTTATTCGAATATTGTTATTGTTACTAGATTATACAAAAGTGGCAATTCTACAACTAGTACATTCGCTCCTACAAAATACATAACGCCTAAACATGTGAATACACAGTTCTTTTAAAAAATATATGGACCCGTGGATTGGGATTTCCTACACACCTTGATTGTGCGTTGTCTCTGTTATAAAAGCAAAATGGATCCAAGAATTATAAATAATCTAAACATGATGATAATAAACAACTAGAAGAATATTATCGTTACTTTTCGTTATTAACTTAGTAGGTACATTCCTTCTTTTACTTCTCATATGTATATTACAATCCTTATTATTTTGACCATTGTGTTATCCTTACTCATACGCTCCAACCTCTTCATACCCGGCTATCCATCTAGGATGCCATTAGCCGAAGTTAATTGTAACAACCAGACCTTTTCATAGTAAAAAATTGGTGGAATTTTTTTTTGTAAGTCGTTAGGTTCTCGATACTTTTTCATAATATCATTATGTGAATTTATAAATACATTACATTCATTAGCAATGCACAACTCATATAGGGTAAAGTAAATCAACATTCTATAAAGAGTGACACAATACACGTTCTTGAAACAGTATTTAGGGTTTATCGTAATAGAATTCATCTCTTAGTGTAGTGCATACTCATGTGATTTCACAATACAACATTCTCATAAAAGAGAATATCACATACATACATTCACCACATCATGATTACAAGATTGTACTTTCGTATACGTATTCCATTACAATTTTTTATACAAGTCTTTACAAAAGTGTCGAATGGCAAAATGTTCATCTAATTCGTTCATTCTTATCAAATACATAACACCTAAAAACATACTATTACATACCACCTTTCAAAATACGTGAACCCGTGGAACGGGCTTTCCTACGTACCTTGATTGTGTGATGTCCCTATTGATTAGTACTTAAAAGTGCATTTTGCACTTGAAGTATCAGTAACTCCTTAAGTAAAGCATGTTTTATAATAACAAGTCTGATACTATAAGATACATTTAATTTATGGTAAATGTTCATCTTAAATGCAGGTCTATCACATAAATCAAAGGATTGATTGATGAGTTTAACTACTGAAATTGAGAAGACAAAGAGAGGGTAAAGCTTAGAAAAGAGATGCGGGTTACTGGAACATTGTTCAATCATTGGGTCATATCTGGAGTTGTAGATCTTGGATTTCAATTTGGTTTATATGGCTAGAAAGCTAAGACATAGGCCTAAAACATTCATAGAGTCCAAGACTCAATTCTGCTATTTGGAAGTCCAAATCTTAGCAACAATGGAGAAGTCAGAATCTGTCCTGCTGCCCAGACACTATTCAGTGTTCAGCCCATTTCTCGAGTTCTAGAAGTCCAAATGAACTGATTCTTTTTTTGTTGGAAGGCTATGACAATTTCCTAGAACTTTCATGCTGACAATCTGTTCAAATTCTGACGTTAACAATGATGTTTTGTTCAGACAAGAAGATAAGGATTGTCACCAAGTCAAGATGTGGCCACCCACTCAACAATTAGTCATCAAATCAATAGTTCCAAATTTTGGCCTATAAAAGGAGGCATTTGCCATGCATTTAGGCATCTTGGTGTTCAGATCAAGATCTTACTCTTTCTCTCTTTCTTTGTATTTTGTAATGTTCAAGTTTTATTCCATGTTATATTTTCCTTAATCTCTTGTTTATTCTTTTCATTTCCTTTACTATACTTATATAATTATGTTCTTATCTTGTTTATTTATGTTTCTCTTATTCATAATGTTTAACTAAGTTTATTATGTCAAGGTGAAAAGGTTACACTAATGGTGTAAGAATAAGTATAGTATAAATTCAACACGGACTTTAAGGTTTGATACTAACATGTTTTATATTTATTATCTTGCTCACTCTTAATACCTTGCTTGTTAAATGATTAATCTAGATTTGTGTTGAACAACCCTTGATACAACAAATACTTGTCACTTTCATAGCCCAACTGTATGGTATAGCCGACACCTATGTTATGAAAGAAACTTGATTTGTTGTTAACATAAGTTATCACCATGAATACCTGATAATATTTACAAGTATTGGCATTACTCGAATAAGATAATTAATGTAATCATGTTAACAATTTATAATCCGAGTGGAACCTCCTTTGTGTGTAGTTTCCAGTCAAGTAATAAAAAGAGTTTTATACTATACTTGTTTGAAATACCATTAGTGGATCTTCTAACCTTGACAATTATTTTATTCTTATTTAATCCTTATATCAATATCACATCTCAAAGCTCTCTTCAACTCATTTTCTATTATTATCTATTTCTTTATTTATAGTTTATATAGTTAACCTCCTCCCTGTGGTTCGACCCCGGTCTTGCCGGGTTATTTATTACTTTGACACTCCTACACATGGGAGAAGACATCAACTCTTTGGTCGTGTCAAGTTTTTGGCGCCGTTGTCGGGGAGGTAAATTCTTGTATAAATTATGAAGTTTATTTTATTTTCTCTTTTCACTTTTCTTGTATCTAACTTTGTTTCTTTTTCTTTGGTTTTCTTCTTCCTTTTATTCTCTTCCTACACATGCATGAGAGTTTGGTCACGTACATTAAGTGGTAGACTTTGTAGGGTATCCTCATTATTTTTAGAAAATATGGCTGAAGAAGATAACTAGTTGCTTCATAATGAGAATAATGAGAATAACCGTGTTAGAACAGTTAGAGACCACCTGAATCCCACAAGAACAAATGCACCCTCATGCATAGTTTTCCCCCCTGATGCATCTCATTTTAATTTTAAGTCAGACATTATTCAACTTTTACCTTCTTTTCATGGCTTAGATTTAGAAAATTCATACTTGCATTTAAGGTAATTTGAGGAGGTCTGTAACACCTATAATGAACACCACAAGATTAAAGCTTTTTCCTTTTTTATTAAAAGATAAAGCTAAAACATGGCTACAAAATTTAAGACCTGGATCCATTCGTGTTTGGGATGAAATGCAACAACAATTTTTAAAGAAGTTTTTTCCGTCTCACAGAACAAACTCTTTCAAAAGATAAATCACCACATTTACTCAAAAGCCAGGAGAAATAATTTACCAATGTTGGGATAGGTATCAAGACTTGCTTAATACTTGCCCTCATCATGGTTTTGAAACATGGAGATTGGTTTCACATTTTTATGAAGGATTAACACCTAGAGATAGGCAAATGGTTGAATTGATGTGCAATGAAACTTTTGAAGATAAAGACCTTAATAAAGCAATGGAGTACCTAGACTTGCTAGCTAAAAATGCTCAAAAATGGGACACTACAAGCACTTATGAGGCACCAAGTAAAACTCAACCTCATACATCTAGTGGAGGTATATACAACCTTAGGGAAGATCATGACCTCCAAGCCAAATTTGCATCTTTAGGTAGAAAAGTCGAGACACTAGAATTGAAAAAGAGTGGTCAATTAAAATCTGTTCAAGACATTGTGTGTCAAATCTGTGAAACCAATGAACACTCAATAAATGATTGTTCAACTTTGCCTTCTTTTAGGGAATGCCTCCATGAACAAGCTCATGCTTTAAACAGTTTCTAAAGGTCCAATCATAACCCATACTCACAAACGTATAACCCTGGTCGGAGAAATCACTCAAATTTCAGTTGGAAGAGTGATAACAGCAATGCACAAACTTCACAGTCACCATTTCAAGCACACTATAATTTCCAAAATTCTCATGGATATGCACCTCCTTATGCTCCACCTCCTAGAAGAAATCTTGAGGAAACATTGCATGCATTCATTGAAAAGCTAGAGACAATCAACACTCAACTTGCTCAAAGCATGACAGATTTTAAAGATACTCTTGCAAAATTCACATCTGCTCTTAGTTTTCAAAAGAAAGGTAAGTTTCCATCTCAACCACAGCAAAATCCCAAGGGGCAATACAATGCAAATGCAAGTAGTTCCGGAAGCCAACACATGGATCAAGTTAAATCAGTCATCACTTTTCACAGTGGTAAGGTTATTGAAAAACCCACTCTTGAACCTTGTGAGAAAGATGACGAGTCAATCTCTGAGGGTAAGGAAGGGGTTGAACCTAAACATTGCAAAGAAAAAACTGATTCCCCGCCAGCACTTCCATTTCCTCATGCCATGACCAAATAAAGGAAAGTCAATCACAACTCTGAAATCTTTGAAACCTTCAAACATGTAAGGATCAATATACCTTTGTTGAATGCTATTAAACAGGTACCTTATTATGCTAAATTTTTGAAAAATCTGTGTACTGTGAAGAGAAAACTAAATGTGAAAAAGAAAGCCTTTTTAGTCGAACAAGTAAGTGTCATTCTTCAGAACAATAATGCTTTGAAATATAAAGACACAGGTTGTCCTATAATTTCTTGCTTTATTGGAGAACATAAAATTGAAAGGGCCTTACTTGATCTTGGAGCTAATGTGAATTTACTTTCATATTCAGTCTTTCAAAGTCTTAATCTAGGTGAGTTAAAACCAACCTTTGTAACTCTTTTACTTGCTGATAGATCTGTAAAATTGCCTAGAGGAATAGTTGAGGATGTGTTAGTACAAGTTGATAAATTCATTTACCATGTAGATTTTTTTGTCTTAGATACACAACCCGTTGAAGCATGTAATTCAATTCCTGTCATTTTAGGACATCTATTTCTTGCAACTTTTAATGCATTGATTAACTGTAGGAATGGACTGATGAAGTTATCATTTGAAAACATGAATTGGAGATGAATATTTTCAACATTTGCAAGCAACCTGGAGATGATATGATTTATAGGAAGTGAACTTTATTGAAAAATTAGTTCATGATCAATTTCAAACCACTTCCAGTGAAAATGAGATTGATGAATCTGACAATTTGCAAATGGTCTATTTTCAGGAAGAATCAAAGACATGTAATTGGAGATCACAAATTGAAGAATTGCCACCACGATCAATTGAGTCCATACCTTCAAGTGCTCAACCACCAAAACTTGATTTGAAGTCGTTACTATTCAATCTTAAATACTTATTTTTAGGAGAAAATAAAACCTTTCTGGTAATAATCTCTTCCAAACTTAATGCACATCAAGAAGGTAAGTTATTACATACTCTGAAAATGCACAAAAATACATTAGGATGGACCATAGCTGGCATAAAAGGAATTAGCCTTTTGATTTGCACAAACATGATTTATTTGGAGGAAAATGCTAAACCCTCTAGAGAAATGCAATGAAGGCTTAATCCTAATATGAAAGAAGTAGTGGAAAATAAAGTCATTAAGCTTCTAGATAATGGAATCATTTATCCTATTTCTGACAGTAAATGAGTAAATGCTACCCAAATTGTACTCAAAAAGTCTGGAGTCACTGTGATAATAAATGAGAAAAATGAGTTAATTCCAACTAGGACTATTACTGGTTGGCACATGTGCATTGACTATAAGAAACTTAATTTAATGACTAGAAAAAATTATTTTCCTTTACCTTTCATGGATCAAATCCTAGAAAGAGTTGCAGTTCATGAATTTTATTGTTTACTAAATGGCTATTCAGGTTACAATAAAATATGAAAGCTAACAGGTGCACTTTTGACGACTCACACACGCAAAAGGTATATGATTTGTCAAAATTGATATGGGATGTGGAAGCAAAGGGGAGTAACGAAGTGATTGCAAAGGAACTCAAAGCTAGTGATAGTGATGAAGGGATCACAAAGAAACTAAAGGTACATTATTACTATTAATTATTGCTGGCACGCCTGGTAGTGTTCAGCTTACCATGTCTGCTCTAGCAGCCATTGCGTTGCTACCCTGAGCTGCACCAGGAGCAGCGACAGCTGGTAGCAAGAAGAGAAAAACAAGGGGAGGAATTTATGATTCTACCCTCGGTGCTTTTTTATGGTTTTGGGATTTAATTTATAGATTTTGCCCTTGCAATTTTTTACTTATTATGGGTTGGCTTTTGGGATAGAATTATAATTTTGCCTGATTTTATATTTTAATATTGAAACACAAATTAAATGAATTAGGAAACTAATTTTTCTAATAGGATTAGGGTTGAATTAAAATATTTAATTCAAAGTTTTCTGTGTTTTCTAATATCCTAATTGGATTAGAATTTAATTAAAAAAATTTAATTTAAAAATATTTAGAAAAAAATAGTTTTTCTATATTAAAGAGAGTTTTTTATTCCATAAAATATTACTTAATAGTTTTTAAAATAGTTTAGGATGCTAATAAGAATTTTAATATGGTTAATTTTCTTATTAAATTTTGAAGAGAAAATTCAAAGAAAATTTATATTAAATAAAATTTATTATGTTTGGGAAATTACCAAATTGAATTTGATTTAATATTTCTAAATGTTATAAATATTATTTTAAAAATTGCACATAAAACCAACAATTAGAATTGAAGCATGTAATAATTTTATTGTGCATATTAATATGTTATTATGCATGATGGATGATTATGGACATTAACGACCAATGTGATTGTGCTTTTTTTTTTTTATGGTTGAATTATTGTAATTTTTATGAAATGGGACTTGTGTGTCTTACCTTTTCTCTCACTACCAGAAAATTGATAAATACAAACGAAAATACTAACGAAAAGTTTCCATTGATAAATTGCACTGAATTTTATCGACGAAAATATTCCATGGGTATTTACCGAGAGAATTATAGGGGGAAAAAGAATTAAAACAAAATCAAAAGGTACAATGACATGTCATTTATACCAATGAAATTACCGACAGTTTGAATTCCATTGGTAAACTCGTTGGTAAATTGTTCACATCTCCCTGACATTGTTTGTCATGTCAATTACCAATGAAATTACCGACATAAGTTTTCGTCGGTAATTTTCAGAGAACTCTGAAACTGTTCATTTCTCAATTGCACTATTAATTACTGTTCTTTACAGATGAAATCACTGACAGATTGAAAATTCATTGGTGTTATTTGGCGGGTTTTTGAAAAAATTTTTACTAAATTGAATGTTTAAATTAAATATTACTGACGAAATCAACGACGAATTGAAAAGTTGGTGATATTTGATGGTTTCTAAAACTTTTCAATTAAATTGAAAATTTAAATTAAATATTACAGATGAAATCACTGACGTAATGGTTAAAAATATTAATATTTAATTATCCGTTGGTAAAAAGCCTCAATAAAAAGACTAGAGTCCCTAAAAAAACAAAAAATAGCAACAAAAACAAAAAACAAACCCCAAAAATATGCTTTTGACGTCTTTGCGTCACTTGCAACATCTTTTTTCTATGCGTTTAGTTGTCAATGCATGTTTTTCAAGTCGACGTTGAAGTTATTTTTTTTAAAAATATTCAAAATACAAAAAAAATAAAAAAATAAAAATTGCAAGAAATTAAAGACCAAGGACCAAAGTGAAAAAGTGGGAGTTCTGTAGGGAGCTTAATTGATTTTTCCAAGGGTAATTTTAAAAAAAATTAAAAGTTGAAGAGTCAATTAAGAACTAAATTGAATAATTCAGAAATCAAAAACTATTTTGTAAATGGTGTTGAATTGCAGGGTCCAATTACAATTTATCCAGTGGTTTCGATTACAACGACTAAATTGAAGTAACTAGACTCACAAATCTGCTTGAACAAGTGTTGTTTTTCAGGAATGGAAAGGGAATGTTTGCACAGCCTCCTGTGAAAACATTGTCAATCCACATCCCACATAAATAAAAATAATTAACTCTTCTCCTCAGCACTACACTAGCTGCGACCACAAGCATCGAAGCTGGACATCCTCTCCTCCTTTTAGTCGTGAACATGAGCAGTAACGCCTTCAATCATCAACGAAAGACAACCTCCTTTCTTGTTCAACTGCATCATTAGTTTTTCACAACCTCTATATCTCCTTCCAGTAGCATCCAACAACTACTAGCCTTCTGCATTATGAGCCATAGCCTTCTTTCCAGCTACCTCCACCATGAGCTCCATTCCAGTCCAGTATATATATATATATATATATTTGAGATTAAAAAAAAATGGTCTCGAGAATTGAGTAAATTAATTGATATGATTTGTACAAGTATGAAATATGAAAATTTGAATTTTTGATGAAAAATCACAAATCGACTAATTTTACGTTGTAGCACATCCCTTTCAATCTGATCATTAGAATAAGTTAAAATTTTGCGTGGAGTCTTATAAAATATTATTTTAACTTAGGTTAAAGTTTCAGAATTTTTAGAGTATGATACAGTTTTTTTTTCAGACAAAAGAACAAATAGCACAAATGAGTGTCTAGAAATTTCTTTAGGGACTAAATTGTAAATTTCCCAAAACAACCCCCTTTATAAGTTGCCAGCAACGAAAAAAAAAAGAAAAAAAAGAGGGAGTGTGCAGCTGGCCAAGAGAAGAAAATGTGAAAAGAGGGCTTTTGTTATCTTTCATGGAAATTGCTTGAAAAATAAAAAACAAAGTGTAAGTTAGAAAGAGTGTTAAGTAATTAAAGAGAGGGTTTGATACATTAAGGAGCCTACAAGGAGTTTAAAGATTTTAAGTGTGCTTTTGGGGAAGGAAAAAAATTGAGCTTAGAGGGAAGTGTGAAGAAGAACTTGATGCAACTTTTTTCGGCTTTTGATTCTTCATTCCTTAAGGGAGAGGTTGGAGGCTCCAAACAACAACAGGGAGCTACTAGTCAAGCATCAGTAGTAGGTAGGTGTCCGACATCTTGAATTTTTGTAGAGAGATTAATTGAAAAACATATGTTAATTTTAATTAGAAATTTTGTAATTTATGTTTTGATGTCAATGGATGAATTAGCGTCCGATAAATGGGGGGTGAACTAATGCTCGGTAATTAGGCGGGTGAACTAGTGCCCGATAATTGGGCAAATGAAGTAGTGCTCGGTAATTGGGCGGGTGAACTAGTGTTCGGTAATTGGGCAGGTGAACTAATGCCCGGTAATTGAGCGGATGAACGCATTTAGGTAGATGAACTAATGCCTGGTAATTGGGCAAATGAACACATTTAGGTGGATGAAGTAGTGCCCGGTAACTGGGCGGGTGAAGTAGTGCCCGGTAACTGGGCGGGTGAACTAGTGCCTGATATTTGGGTGAATGGATTAGTGTCCCTAATGAGGGAGTAGCACCCCCATGAAATGACTAAGATTGGAATTAATTGGATGAATATGGAGGTGTAAAATATTAATGATTCATAATAAAGTATATAGGAAAAATATTTTTATATGGGTGTAGTGAAATGATACATTGCATTTATTGATAATTATATTGATAAAATGTTAATTTTATTTTCAGACCCTTGCAGTAGTAGAATAAATCCTGCTTGAATATATGATAGTTTTTGTGTGTTTATATTGATCAACATGTATTTTGAGATTAATGAATGATGTAAAAGAGGTTGAATGAAAATTTTTATTTGTAGAACAAAATTGTTATATGCAATTAATGTGAATGTCCTACTTAAAAATATATGTTATATCAAGTAGTTGGATTTTATCATAGTTGCTTATAGGATTAGAAATGTTAGAATGATAAAAAAGAAGAAGAATATTTTACCCCAAATTTTTATATTTAACTAAGAAATTGTCTAGGATAAAATAGTGGGAGCGTTACATTCATAATCTAAGTCTTTATTCTTTTTCTTAGAATCAATTAATTCTGCAAGTTATGTAAACCTTAGAATTATTTATGTATTTTATTTTTATTGATTGCATCTTTATTATCGGACAATACATGTCTATTATTTTTTTTGTGACGTATTGATTGAGAATGAGGTTCAAGATGATTGGATCATAATTATGATATGAATTGTGTTAGGAATGAAGATGTCGATAACTTGGTATGGTTCCTTTATAAGGGAAACTCTACTGAATTTTTAGTTAAAAAAAATTGCACTGAATAAAAATTAACTCTTATAAATAAATATGTTTTTTTTTTTATCGTGACAAAAGATGAAGATAAAAGTAGAATCAGTGGTAAAAGAAGGCTTAGAACAAAAGCCCAATGATTGAGAAAGGAGTAGAAAGGTCAAGAAAAAACAATTTAAAGGTTCTCAAGGTTGGGGATCGAATAATGAAAATTGTCTACACTTAAATGTAAGTCAAGGATAAAGGAAGGAGAACGTCTATTAAGTCTAGGAAGGGCAAAAGAAGTTTTAATTGAGGAAAGACACGACAAACACCAAAAGTCAACACTAGAAAAAAAAAATAAACATGTCTTTTGGTATCTATGATAAAGCCTCTGATGCTTTCAAATGTTTAGATCGATTATTCATCAAAGGAGAAGTTGGATCTGCATTATGATCTATGTTAAGAGAATTCTAATCTTTAAAGTTAACATGGTTAAATGTCATTTCCTCTACAATGACAACAATAAAAAAAGAGTTAATAAATAGTTGATGTTGATCCTAGGTCTCTGAAACCATCAAACACCTTTTGAACTTGTGATTTTCTTTCTTTCATGGCCATGAACCATAGCCTGCATTACGTGTTTTTAAAAGCCATTTTTAATCAGATAAGCAATTTGAATCGATAAAAGATGCTCTCAAAACTTGAAGAGCTTTTCCCAAAACTTGAAGAGCTTTTCCATAAGGGTCATGACTTCATGAATTAAGTTACTGGTTATTATGCATACTGATAAAATTGGTGCTAAAAAACAAACAATCTTTCTTGATAAAGCCTTGAGTTTTGACTTAAGCATATTTTTTTTTGAAATTCACAGAAGATCACCTCTTCACGTATCATTAAAAGATATACCCAAGATCAAAGATTAAAATTAACGCAAGGAACCATAGAAAAAGCTATTTTAATTTTACAACGGGTGAATTTCTATTTTCAAAATACAAGGCAATCAAATGATTACATATATTGAATGACGTGTGTTAGGTCTTTGACCAAAGTAGCTTGGTTTTAAAAAATACTTTCAAAAACTAACATCTCTTTGATTTCATTCCAACAATTAGACTTGAATAGACATGACCTTTGAAATGTGAGAGTTGATTTCAGAACAAGAAAGATTGTCAAATAAGAAGAACATCGATTTAGTTTGCAAAATCCTGGACGGAAATGACATCAACATTTCTTAACACTCCTTGAAACATTGACCATCTAGGGGAAATTTAGTGGATCCTGAAAGGGAAAACAAACAATATCTAGATTAGCTGGGGGCAAAGAAAAATAATTAATGAACAAGCACATTCAGATCAACTGATGGCAATATTGTTCAAAGACAGTTCATGACCTAGTGAACTCCAGCAGCAATTGAGAGTAACGTTGCACTTGAAGGACATCTTCATATCCTCATCTAGGTTTATCCTCTAAAACATGGCTAGGACTCCTGACAGACGTTATCGCACAATTGAATTTGAATGAATGTCGAAAAGATGCACACCACTAAGACTGATTGTGGAACCATATGCTTTGAAGCCCAAAGGTGCACTTCACCGCATGAATATAGGTGATAAAAGGAACATCATTAATGATGCCAAAGCATTTCTTTTTATAATCTGATTTGACAAGTCAAGAGGAATCCATTTAGAAGAATACTAAGCATACAACAAAGAGCCTTTTACTGCAAGCTATGAGATGCATGTCGGGACGACTTGATAGTTCCTTGATGGTTTCATGATAACATATACTTGAAAAGTATTGATTCAACTGGAGACAATTTCGTGGTTGATTAACAATCTATGATAAGTATTGGCAGGACGCACACAACTAATCAAAGAATAATTCTAAAAAAAATCCAGGAGATGAATGATTGATTAAATCTCCTTCATTATGAATCAAACAACACCACACTTGGGGGCATGGTCATGCTTGATAAATAGCGAGAGCAGTAATCGCCACAGACAGCCTAGGATAAACACTACACTTACAACTAAGTGAGAGGCTAACACATGAATGAGCCAGTACATCGGAAGAACAAAGAAGGCTTTGGATAACAAACAAAGACATCCTATGATGATGGAACATCAAAGAGAGGGGACTTATATTACAAACTAGGTAAGGATGCATGCATGTCATCTAACCTAAAACACATTCCATCAAATATTTTTTGAATTGTTACAGGAAAAATCCTCAATGAAGTCTAGTAAGATTGTGGACAAAGAAAGAATCATTGAGTTGATAATAAACAAAGAATCATGGTTTTGACCCTGAAATGAGAAGAAGATGGGATGAAACCCTACCATTAGGAAAATCTCAAAAAAAAAAAAAAAAAAGATCAACCCTGTCATCAGGAAGAGTCTTCTAGTTAACCTTGCAATCAGGAAGCATTGAATTTTCAAATCTCGTGATCGGGAATTACCAGATCAACCCTACAATCTGGAAACACCAAGTTCTCAACCCGACCATTAAAAGTCCTATTTTAAAACCTTGTAATAAAAAAGAAAAAGTGAGAAGAACCCTACTATTAGAAAATTCTCAAAGAAAAAAAAAGTTCAAATCTTGTCATTAGGAAGAACAAGAAAAGCCAACTATCAAGAAAAATGAGATAAAGAAATGAGAAGATCAACCCTGTTATCAAGAAGAGTCTTCAGGTCAACCCTACAATCAGGAAACACCTAGTTTTTAACCCAGGATCGGGAATTATCAGGTAAACCTTGCAATCAAGAAACACCAAGTTTTCAACCCAGTCATCAAGAAGGACATATGTCAACCTTGCAATCAGGAAGGATAAATGTCAATCCTGTAAAAAAAAAAAATCATCAAGTGAAAAACTTGATCAAACCTTATCATCAAGAAGAAAAGTAAGAACCCCACCATTAGGAAATTCCTAAAAGAAAGAAGAAAGTTCAAACCCTGCCAACAAGAAGAACACACATAATTTTTTTGTTCTGGTTAAAGGAGATTACCAGATGGGATCTTGGGTTAACCTAACCGCAACACAGAATTTAGCTTTGGTTAAAGGAATCGCTAGATGGGATTTCAGGTTGACCGAGCTACACACCGACTTTGGTTCTAGTTAAAGGAGATCATCAAATGAGATCTCAAGTTAACCCAACCACACACAGAGATTTTAGCTGTAACGACCCGACTTTCTCAAAGCCAAATTCGATGGAATTTTTTTTAATCATCCGGTTCTGGATGTTTTTCACCTTATCATTATGCAAATTTATAATTGAATTTCATTCATTGACAAAGCATAATCCACGTAGGATAACATAAATCAATATTCCCATAAAACATATTCTCAATATTTTTCATACTCATAGTTTACATTATATCATCTCAACATACTCATCAATTCACATTCATGTTCTAATCTCGTTATCATCACGAGTTCATACGAGAGTGCTGAACAACAACTTACACAACTAATACTTTCTTTATCCTGACCTCATGTAATTTCACACCGTGACATTCTCATAAGAAGAATACCACATACGTTTATTCATACACATCATATCTATATGATCACACATTCACATCCATGTTCGAATTTATTTTTTCATTACAAGTCTTTACAAAAAGGATCGGATGACTACTTGAGCTATTTACACCTCTATTCATACAGAACTCATATTACCCATAACATGCGAATGTATAAATCTTTTGAATGAGTGAGCCGTGAAATGGATTTTTTTACGCACCATGTTGGTATGATGACCTTGTTATAGCATAAGGTAATTTCAAGCATTACAGGCAATTTAAAAAAATATATAATAAAACAATATTAACGTTACATTTCACACATCAACCAAAAGAGCATAATTCTTTCATTTCTCCTTACTTATGTAAATACCACCCTTAATAATTCATCAATTACTGAGGCTAATTACAATACTCATACACAGTCATCTATCTCGGATACCGTTAACCGAACTAACGTTATTCTCTATTTAAAGTATAACAATCGTAGTTCTTTCATATACGTGGTGTATATGAAACATAGTACCCATGCACGCATCAACTCTTGAAACTAACTCATAACTTCCAAATCCAGCAATCCTCTTAGGATGCCATTAGCCGGAGCTAATCATTTATCAGTCTCAATCATCCACTTAGGATGCCATTAGCCAAAGGTAATCATTTGTCAGTCCCAGTCATCCATTTAGGATGCCATTAGCCGAAGCTAATAATTTTTCAGTCCCGGTCATGACGGTTAATGTTCAATACAATACAACAATAGACCCTTCATATTTTTCATCCAACCATTCATGATGGTTAATGTTCAATACAATACAACAATAGATCCCTCATAATACGCATACAAAAATCTATCACAATTATATTCAATAAAATACAACATTAAAGCCCTTGTAATACTCATAAAAAATTTGTTACAATTACATTCAATAAAATACAGCAGTAGAGCCCTCGTAATACTCATCCAAAAATTCATCACAATTACATTCAATAAAATAGAGTAGTAAAGCCCTCGTAATACTCATACAAAAATTCATTACAATTACATTCAATAAAATACAACAATAGAGCCCTCGTAATACTCATACAACCATTCGTCACAATTACATTCCATAAAATATAATAGTAGATTCTTCATAATACTCATACAACTATTCATCAGCAGCCTAAAATTCATAATAGCCCAACCAACATCTCATAGTTGGTTTAATATTTATCGCAACACGATAATATATCCACCTCAAACAAGTCATTTCAGAACATTAACATTTACGTCATTGTTTCAACATTCATCAAGAACTCAATCAAAATTTCATAGTCATTTCAACAATCATCTAGAATTCAATCAAACAATTCATCGTCGTTTCATCATTCAACAAGGATTTAATAATATATCATCATAAGTCAATCATTTAAAAACATACACATCATACGAGAAAAAGGTGGGAACCACTTACCTGCTCCATCTGCGGGTTGTCCTTGTCTTGACGATGATTCGATCCCGGCCACACCACCTAATACATCAATGGCCACAAATCAGTACATTTGCATCCTTAAATCACATTCATCACCATACTTATTTCAAGAGTCCATATGTTCACATTCAAGTGTTCCATATTTTACACCATCATACAATGAAATTGTTACAAGCATTTAAGTCATTTCTACCCGGGGGGTCTATTGTAGAGAATCAGCAGCGAAAACTGTTTCGCTGCAGTCCACACAATTTGGCAACGAAAACTGGTTCGTTGCAAGCTACATACTTCGGCAGCAAAAACTGTTTCACTGCAGGCCACACAATTCTGTAGTGAAACCTGGCTCCCGGTAGGCCACACAATTTGGCAACGAATCATAAATTCATTGTAGACAACACACTTTCGGCAGTAAACACACTTTTGACAGCGAATGCTAATTCGCTGCAGATAACTCAATTTCAGCAGCGAATTGCTGTAGAACACACTTTTAACAACAAATGCTAATTCATTGTAGCAAACACACTTTCGGGAGCGATTACTAATTCGTTGCATAACACACACTTTTGGCAACAAATGCTAATTCATTGCAGCAAACCAGCAAACACACTTTCGGCAACGAATGCTAATTCACTGCAGACAACTTAATTTTGGTAGTGAATCATAAATTCGCTGCAGAATACACATTTTCGGCAGCGAACGCTGATTCGCTGTAGAAAACTCAATTTCAGCAGCGAATACTATTTCGCTGTGGATAACAAAACTTCAGCAACGAATGATGATTCATTGTAGACAACGAACTTTCGACAGCGAAAACGAGTTTGGTGCAGACAACACAATTTTGAAAGCGAAAGCTGATTTGCTGCAGACAGCACAATTTTGGCAACGAATACTATTTCACTACAAACAACAGAACTTCGGCAGTGAACGCTGATTCGCTGTAGACAACATATTTTTGACAGTGAACACGAGTTTGCTGCAAACAACACAATTTCAGTAGCGAAAGCTAATTCATTGCAGAAAACACACTTTTAGTAGCAAACACTAGTTCGCTGCAGACAACATAATTTCAACGGCGAAAGCTGATTCACTACAAACAACACACTTTCAGCAGCGAACACTAGTTTGCGGCAGACAACATAATTTCAGTAACGAACACTAGTTCGCCGCTGACAACACAATTTTAGAAGCGAATGCTGATTCACTACAGACAACACACTTTCGGCAGCGAACACTAGTTCGCTGCAGACAACATAACTTCGACAGGGAACACTGATTCACTGCAGACAACATAGTTTGTGGCAGCGAACACTAGTTCTCTACAGAAAACACAAGTTCATTTAGCAAGGTTTTCTAAATTCATTCATTCCATGTTTTCACTTGCATTACGGTAATACATTAACACCACCACTAGTTTTCTTGTTTCCTGTGGTTGTTTGCTGGCTGATCGTGCAAGTTTCTCTGCTTCCTCTTTGGATGCTTTCAAGCCCCCCCCTCTCCTGAGCAACAATATGCTAACCTCTATAATGGCAGTTGAGGGTAGACTTGATATAAGTGTTAAGGTTTTGTTTAGTGTTGTTGCATGTCCATTTGCTTAAGGCATGCCAGTTTTGGCCGTGTTTTGCTAGTGGATTTTTTTGGTTTCTGGAGATTGCTAAGGTCATCGTTTGTTGTTAGGTTTCTACTAGATACTGCTACTGGCTTTGAATCTACTCCTGGCCTTGACGGTGTGATATGACTATTGTTGATCAAAATGTCATAAGCTTTTGGGTTTTGTTATTGTTTCTTTCTAGTTCAAGAATTCTTCTTGGCTGGGAATTGTTTCTCTTGCTGCCTTTAGTGCTGCCTTATCAGGTTATGGAGCTATTCTATACCGATGGGGTTATTATGCATTGGTTGGTTGCTGCCTAACCTAGCTGCTGTTCTTGTTAATTTGATTGCCTGGCCGCTTGTGCTGCTTGTTATGGCTAAATTAATTGCTACTTTATTTGTTGTTAATGTAATTATCAAATCCTTATCTAGTGCCTTGTATGGCTTTTTGGTCTCTACTAAAGGGGTTATCTTAGACATCTAATTTTCGATTGGTTTTCTGGGATAACCTCTGATGCTTTTTTCCTAGCCTTGGTTTTGCTAGTTTATGTTTTGGGAGCATGTTCCTAAAGTGTTTTTAATTTTCGGATGTATCATCTTGTACATAAACTTGCTGATATTCAGCTTTGTTTACTTTTGATCTTCAATAAATACTTATATTCTGAAAAAAAAAATATAATGTTAGGCCGGCCTATGCTAAGAAGAAAATGGAGAAAATAGGCTGACCAGTTTTAAGGAAAATGATTGAGGAGGAACCGGCCTATCCTAGAGGGGGATTATAGAGGATATAACCAGCCCCAAGATAACCCAATAAGAGGATAGGAACCAAAGATAACCAGCACCCAAACACCCCCTCTAATTTAAGAGGGGTATAAATGTAACGACTCGACTTTTCTCAAGGGTAAAATTGATGGAATTTTTTCTCATTTTGAATCGTCCGATTTTGGATTTTTTCACCATATCGTTTTGCATATTTATAATTGTATTCCATTAATTAACAATGCACAATCCACGTAGGATAACGTAAATCAACATTCCTATAAAAAAAATTCTCAATACACATGCCCATAAATTATATTTTCATCCTCATAGGTTTACATTACATCATATTGACATACTTATAAATTCACATTTCTGTTCTAGTTTCATTATCATCACGAGTTCATACAAGACCGCCGAACATCAAGTTACACAACTAGTACTTTCGTTATCTCGACCTCATGTAATTTCACAACATGACACCCTCCTAAGAAGAATACCACATACGTATATTCATACACATCATATCTACATGTTTGCACATTCACATTTGTGTTCCATTTCAATTTTTCATTAAAAGTCTTTACAAAAGGGGTCGGATGACTAATTGAGAGATTAACACATCTGGTCATACAGAACTCATATCACTTATAACATGTGAATATATAGTTCTTTTCAAAATGAGTGAGCCATGAAATGGATTTCCATACGCACCATGTTGGTATGATGTCCCTGTTACAACACAAGGTAATCTCAAACGTTATAAGCAATTTAAAAACATAATAAAGCAATATTAACGTTACATTTCATTCATGGACCAAAAGAGCATAATTCTTTCATTTCTCCTTACTTATGTAAATACCACCATAATAATTCGTCAATTACCAACGCTAATTACAATACTCAATCCCGGTCATCCATCTTGAATACCGTTAGCCGAACTAACATTATTCTCTGTTTAAAGCATAACAATCATAATTCTTTCATATACTTGGTATATACAAAACATCATATACATGAACGCATCAATTCTTGAAACTAGCTCATAACTCTCAAATCTGGCTATCCTCTCAGGATGCCATTAGCCGAAGCCAATCGTTTACTCATCCTGAACATCCACTTAGAATGCCATTAGCCGAAGCCAATCGTTTACTCATCCTGGTCATCCACTTAGAATGCTATTAACCGAAGTTAATCATTTGTTCATCTCAACCATCCACTTAGGATGCCATTAGCTAAAGCTAATAATTTGTTCATCCTGGCCATCCCATTAGCCAAAAATAATTATTTGTTCATCTAGGTCATCCACTTCAGATGCCATTAGTCGAAGCTAATTATTTGTTCATCCCGATTATCCACTTCAAATATCATTAGCTGAAGCTAATCATTTGTTCATCCCGGTCATCCACTTTGGATGCCATTAGCCAAAGCTAATCATTTGTTCATCCATGTCATCCACTTAGGATGCCATTAGCCGAAGCTAATAATTTGTTCATCCCGGTCATCCACTTAGGATGCCATTAGTCGAAGCTAATCATTTACCAATCAAACATTGCAGAGGCGGTTTATGAAATCACTATAACATGATAATATCTTTTGAAATGCTCATTTAAACAATTCATAACAATTTGACATTCACTATAACATAATAGGAGACCCTTCGTAATACTGATACAGATGTTCCGTAATAGTTTAACATTCAATAAACACTGTAATGGATCCTTTGTAATACACAAACAAATATTTCATAACAGTTTAGCATTCAGTATAACATAACAGTAGACCCTTCGTATTACTCATACAACCATTTGTGACAATTAACATTCAGTATAATACAATGGTAGATCTTTCATAATACTCATACAACCATTAATGACATTTATATTTAGTATAAAACAACAATAGATCCTTCATAATACTCATACAATCATTCATGACAATTACATTCAATATAATACAATGGTAGATCCTTCGTAATACTTATACAAGCATTCACCAGTAGCCCAAATTTGTAACAACCCAATCAATATTTCATAATCGGTTTAATATTCATCGCAACACAATAATATATCGAACTCAAATAGGTCATTTCAGAACATTAACATATTCATCATCGTTTCAACATTCATCAAGAACTCGATCAACCTTTCATAGTTGTTTTGACAATCCTCAAGAATTCAATCAAACACTTCATCATCGTTTCATCATTCATCAAGGATTCAATAATATATCATCATAAGTAAATCATTTCAAAACATAAACATCATATGAGGAAAAGGTGGGAACCACCTACCTGTTCCACCCGTGGGGTGTCTTTGTCCTGATGAAGGTCTAATCCCAAACGTACCACCTCAAACATCAATGGCCACAAATTAGTACATTCATGTTGCGATGTCGCGGTCGCATAAATTAATTACCCTAGCTTCAAACACAACACACAAGATAATATAGAGCAAGCAAGGGGTCGATCCCACGAGGAAGTTCAAGTCAGATTTTTATGCTAGATGATAGGCAATTTGGGGGGGGTTTGGACGTTATCTAGGCTGAAGCAAAAGAAAACAGAAAACTATCAAACAAAATTTAATAAAATCAGAAAATTATCAAGAGAACAAACCTTGGTCACAAGCACACATCCACCTACAGAAATCAGAA
>Ga0325400_1001260_pt1 | contig 20633 bp, 20 predicted proteins | sample PopdelMetagenome_2_FD_205662 | JGI IMG/M metagenome (GOLD analysis project Ga0325400, IMG submission 205662) | Populus deltoides microbial communities from Bellville, Georgia, United States - Xylem-PdKOR-R1 | ecosystem: Host-associated > Plants > Phyllosphere > Stem > Wood/Secondary xylem...
CAATCAGCTGGAATACCGCATCCTGCTGGCTGATCAGGAGCTGTTCAACGGCTTTCTGAACCAGCGGATCGAAGTCGCTCCGGGCGGTGGCCAGACGCGCGTTCCCGTTAAACTGACCACTAATGCCTACAAGTTACTGACGGATGCCTCGACTCAGGGCGCTTTCACGGATCTGATTCGCAGCATGGGCGGCGCTTCGGACGCTAAGCCGACCAAGCTGACCATCAAAATCAAACCGACTCTGGCGCTGGGCGACAAGAATGTAAACTATCCTGGTTATATCACCATCGATCAGGATGTTACCAGTAAGATGTTTCTAGGGCGATAAGCTCCGGCAAAGATCAACAAACAGCAGGGCGTGGCTACTTAATGTAACCACGCCCTGCTGTTTGTTGATCTTTCTTATTAATTAAGCGTCTGGGCGCTCAGTAGCCATTCGTAGGGATTTTCCGGCTCCGGCAGACCGTCCGGCTGAAGTTGCAGATACATCAGGTGCAGGTGCGTCGGCGAGCGCGTTTTGTAAGCATTGTAACCCGTCCGGCCTACTTCCGAAATCTTTTGACCGGACTGAACCCACTGGCCCAGCTTTACCGAAACAACGTTGTTGTGCGCGTAATAGAACAGGCCATCCATCAGAGGATCGTAAATCCAGATCCAGTTGCCGCCCCGGTATTCTTGCCCGGAGTTCCAGGCCGTTTCAATCCCCAGGACAACGCCACTGGTCATCGCCAGTACATCAACGGGCTGGTCAGTGTGATCATCGAGACAATCCTGGTTGCGGTCACTGATAAAAATATCCTGCGCCGGGTGACTGCCCCGCACGTTGTAATCAAACAGGTCAAAACCTTTGCCCCGGTAGCCCTCGCCGTGGGAGCCGCCAATGGCGTCGGGCGTATAACCGCGCAGGGGAAACGAAAAATGAGTCGTGCGCCGGAGCAGACTATCCCGCCGGATACTGTCCAGCCGGAACGACTCCGTACTGCGAAACTTACCGCGCAATCCGAACATGATTTCGCTGAACGTCTTGCGGGCCGAATCGGGCAGGATACTCTCCTCCCGAATCTGCGTGTATAATTGCTGAAAACGCTGGCAGAATGAATCAACCGGCGGAATGGCCGAACCACTTTTGAAGGTACTTTGCGACGATGCCGTGTTAACAATTCCAAGCCACAATGTTCCTAACAAGCCAACCCACCGCATACTTTTCCAAACTATTGATTTCACGTTACGATGTAATCCTGTGCTGAGAAAAGCCGAAAGTTAATAAATTAATGCCTGATCCGCTTTACTCAGCAATCGAACGGCGTTTAAACGCCAAAGCAAACCGCTTTATTCGGGACAAACAATCCGGTAGAATCGGTAAGTCAGGATGATGCCTGTATACGTGTACATATCCTTGGAGGCCGGATTACCGTTGCGTAACCGATCCGTTCCACCGAACGTATTAGGGCCAAAATTGTCCAGGTAATCCGAACGGGTAAATCGCGTGCCAAATTCCAGACCAATGCTCCAGGGCCGTTTAAATTCATACTTAAGTCCAATGCCGAGGGGAAAGTTCATCAGCATCTTGGTCTGATAGCCCGGGCTGCGCGGATTCGGTTTGAACGTAAAAAAGCCCAGTCCGCCAAAGACGTACGGCGACCAGTTCTTTACCTTCCGCAGCGTCGAGAAGTTCAGGAAGTTATATTCAAACAGAAAATTAGCTTCCCGTAAGTTTGTTCTAAATGAGAGATCCCTAGCCTGCAAAAACGGGTCATTAACCTTGTTGTCCTGCGCGGCAATACTTCCCAGGCCAAGATTCAACCGAAGCGTAAACGGCTGACTAACGTTATACCGCACCAGCAGATTGCCCGCCGGCCGATAGTTCCGGAAAGCGAAGTTCGGCGCCAGATCGCCTTTGTAGAGCATCCCCCCTAATCCGCCCCCTACTTCCCAGGTAGACTGTGCCAGGCCAGTTGTTGGAGTGATTAGTCCAGCGCCGAGCAGCAGCCCCCACCAGAAACCATAGAATTTACGTAGAAATGCCAACGCTAAAAACAGAAAATATCGCTTGAATTGTTACCGGATGGGCGGACATTTAATTTTTGGATTCAGGACGTAATGAACCTGAAAACTAGTGAGCAGGTAGCCATCATTCAGCGCCCCTTTGGCGCCCCGGCTGCCATAATTCGGATCGTTGACCACCGTAGTTAACACGCTGGGATCGCTGGTATTCAGGTATTGCTGAAGCGGAGTAACCCGGTCCCCGCCTTTGCGGGCCGCGTTGGGTTCCAGACGGCGGTCGGACATGGCCCGCGCCAGATCACTTTTCAAAACACTCGGATCGGTTGGGTAAGGCCCGCCTGCATCATCCAGGTAATCGCTGGTTGTAAAGCGGAAACCCACTTCGGCCGCCAGATCAAACCGTTCGTTCAGCTTATAGCGAACGCCCAGGCCCACCGGAATAGCCAGTGTAACCAGCGAATACGGCTTGGCATAACCGGGCTGGCCCTGTCCTTCGGTTCCCAGCGGCTGCAGTTTTACCCAGCGTTGTTTTTCGTCTCCTTCAAAGCCAACGGGGGTTTTGGCTTCCGGACTGTGCGCAACCAGCGCCAACCCAAGAAAAACATAAGGCGATACCTTTGCCCGCATGTTCGGGTTCCGGCCGTCCCCGATGAACTTGTACATTCCCGTTACCGCAAACTCTTTCAGATCATTCCGGAAATGGAGGTTACGAACGTATTGCACAACGCCACTCTGCAGGTCTTTCCGGTTGTAAGTATAATCATCACCGGCAATCCGGGCCCAGGTAAACGACGCTCTGGCGGCCAGCCGGGGCGTAAAATGACGCGTGTACATCCCTCCGGCGTTCCAGCGCAGCATCTGGAACGTAGACCGGAGCGGTTTCCGATAACCCGATAATTCGCCGTAATAACTTGACGTTCCCAGTCCTATACCTACTTCCGAATAAGGAATGAAATTACTCTTCTTCCAGCCTTGAGCCTGACTCTCAGCGGGTTTTAATACACTAAACGCTGCTAGCAAAGCACCCGCAATCAGTAAGTTATTTTTCATACTTTCTTTGCTTACTACCTATTCTGACTCCATGACTGGCTTTAAGGCACCGGGTCACTTCACAGAAACGCCCAATACGCCGAATTTATTGAGTTCGTACGCTAAGTTAAGAGTGAAAGGGCGGCAGTTGTTTCAATTCTTATTTCCTGCTGTCTAGTTTCGGATGTCCCAGCCCCAGCTGAGTTTGCTGCGAAGCGTGTTCAGGAAGTTATCATCTTCCATTTTCAGTAATCGTGCCATAAATTTCTCTTTCCGTACGCTTATTCGCGTTGCAATGTCGACCGTCCGGAAACGGGAATCAACCGACACCAGAAACGTATTACTCCGGCTCTCTACTTCGAAGGATAAACTGCTGGTATCCGGCACTACCATAGGCCGGACGTTGAGGTTGTGCGGACTGATTGGCGTGATGATAAAATTAGTCGTGTGCGGCAACAGGACCGGTCCACCGCAACTCAGTGAGTAGCCCGTTGAGCCCGTTGGCGTCGAGACAATAAGGCCGTCGGCCCAGTAGGAATTCAAGAATTCACCGTCAATGTAGGTATGGACGGTAATCATGGAAGAAGTCTCCGTCTTGGTGATGGTCACGTCATTCAGCCCAAACGGAACACCATCAAACAAATCCTGATCGGCCTGCAGACTAACCAGCGTTCGTTCGTCGATCGAGTATTTACCGCTGAACAGCGACTGAAGCATCTGCTGAATAGCCACCGTCGGAACGGTTGCCAGAAAGCCGAGTCGGCCCAGATTAATGCCGATAATCGGGATTCCCTTGGGACCAACGTGGGCCACCACATCGAGCAGTGTCCCGTCTCCGCCGAGGCTAAAGGCAAAATCCGCGTCGCACACGTCCAGATACGACGTGTAGGTCGACGTGGTATAGTAGTTTACTCCGACAGAATCTAAGAAAGTTCGGTACGACTGTGAAAGCTGAATCTCCACCTGACGCTGGTGCAGTTCGTCAAACATGGATTGGATAAAACCCTTAGCCTGTTCGGCAAAATTGCGTCCGTGAATGGCGATTTTCATGTAAAAGAGTCGTCAGTCAGTTAGTCAACAGTCGCCGGCGCAAAAGCTATAATTAGACAGTTAATTACGTTGACGGCTGACTGACCGATTGACTACTGAGGCTGGTTCAAGTATTAAGATACCTTAGCAGCAGGTCAAGCCGCTCCTGGTCGATGCTTTCAATGGGGGTATTGGCAAAGGCAGCCTCGATGGTATACCCAAAGCGTTCAAGGGTAGCCACGACGGCCGTAATATCCTTCCGGTTCAATTTAAGCGTCAGCCTTGATTTGTCCGGCATTCCGTAAGCCGCACCGGCAAAATAACTGCCGATGATCCGAACGTTATTGGATTCGATCAACCGGCTAATTTCCGCCATTGAGTAATCCCGTTCATTGATAGACAACACCAGAATAGCGCCAGCCTCCTGAACCCCCAGCAACTGCGCAAATTGCTTCAGCAGTTCGCCGGTAGATATAGTTCCAATAAATTCCTTGCTTTCATTAACAACGGCCAGTACCTGGAGACGATGTTCCAGGATAAGCCCAAGCACTTCGTACAGGTGCTGATTTTCGTCAGCGTACAGGTGCTCGAACAGCCGCATGACCTCACTTAATTGCTGCGTGTCATCGGGTACGTCTAAAAGCAGGTCTTCATTGACCAGTCCTTTATAGTCGCCCTGATTGACGATTGCCAACTGGCCAACCCGATGCTCCTGCATCCAGTCCAGGGCCTGCCCAACGGTATCCGTCGGCTTCAGGGCCGGAATCATTGGGTCTATAAGTTCTGAGGCCAACATGGCTGTTAAAATTTTTCTACGTTAAAAAACTAGTCATGCCAGTTATCCTTTTTGAAGGGATACTGTATGGCTGAAAACTAAGAAAAATTTAATAGAGTTTCAAAAACCTATTCTAAAATTCGAGTGTGGGCTAAACTGCCGTTAAATCGCCCTGCGTAGTCACCTCACTCAGAGACTGTTTCTCCAGCCAGCCACTTAATAAATCATTGAAGCGGGCGGGGTGTTCCATCATCGGAGCATGGCAGCACTTATCAACAAAGTGAAGCTCGGAATTTTTAATAAGCCGGTTGAACTCGTGCGCTACTTCCGGTGGCGTGATCGTATCGTTAAGCCCCCAGATTAACAACGTCGGGATGGTAATTTTGTGCAGATCCTTCGCCACGTTGTTGCGCTGGGCCGATTTGGCAATGGCCACAATCCGCATGCATTTGGGGATGCTGTTCGTAATCTCAAAAACCTCGTCGATCAGCTCCTTGGTGGCAACCTTGGGATCGTAGAAGGTGTAAGCGACCCGTTCGGCAATGTAATTATAGCTGCCGCGCTTAGGGTAGGAACCACCCATCGCGTTTTCAAACAGCCCCGAACTGCCGGTGAGGATAAGCCGCTTGACCCTGTCAGGGTGTTTTAATGTGTACAGCAACCCTACGTGGCCCCCCAAAGAGTTGCCCAGCAGCGTCAGATCCGTTAGTTGTTTATACTGGAGAAACCGCTCGATAAACGCAACCAGCCCTTCCAGACCAGCTTCTTTGAGCGGCATTTCATAAATGGGCATGACCGGAATGACGACGCGGTAACGGTCGGCAAATCCATTGATTACTCCATCCCAGTTGCTTAATGCTCCGAATAAACCATGAAGTAAGAGTAATACTTCCCCCTGTCCTTCATCTACGAAACGGAAGTCGCCTTCTTCCCGAACCTGGTAGTTCATAGCAGTCTTGTTTTTGTCTTACTAAAATTGGAAAAATACAACTAATTGGCGTTTATTTGTACCTTTTCACAAAGGTAATCCAATTTCTTAATAATGCTAATTCATATTGAGTTAACGTTTCATGCGTTTATTTTGCATGCGTCCGGGTCAGGCAGCGATGACTCCTAAAAAGACAATTCGTTAACCACAGAGCTACTAAACCAGCGCTGTTTTTTGTCCGACAAAAGGACGCCGTTGGTGCGTTCCGCCAAATTCCCTACAAACACCCGGCAGCTGTTTTTGTTGCTATAAGGGATTAATTAGCCAAAACCGCGATTGGTTGGCTAACAATGTATATTGAATGGCCGTTCCTGGTATTTTTGTAAAAATCTGAAAAACCGTATGCAGTCTAAACCGTCTGTCGTGATTGTGGGTGCTGGCATGGCCGGACTCACCTGCGCCGTTTACCTCAAACAAGCTGGTATTGAAGCGACTCTGCTCGAAGCTTCTGACGGCGTTGGTGGCCGTGTTCGTACGGACCAGGTGGACGGCTTTCTGCTCGACCGGGGCTTTCAGATTCTGCTGACGGCGTATCCGGAAACCCGTCGGCTGCTGGATTATTCGGCGCTCAACCTACAGGCTTTCCGCTCCGGCGCCTTGATTCACGGCGACCAGAACCAACCCTGGATGCCGTTCATCAATCCGTTGCGGGAGCCAACCGGCATTTTTCAGACGCTGACCTCGCCCGCCGGTAGCTTTAGCGATAAACTGCGCGTCGTTGAACTGATCCGCCAGGTGTCGGGCCTCTCGACGCACGAGCTCTTTCGGCAGAAACCATCTGATACGCAGACCTTCCTTGAGGACTTTGGCTATTCGGAGGCAATGATCAACCGCTTTTTCCGGCCCTTTTTTGGGGGCGTATTCCTCGAAGATGCGCTGACGACCTCGAGTAACTTTTTCGAATTCTGCTTTAAAAACTTTTACTCGGGCGATGCCGTGGTTCCAGTGGCCGGGATGGGCGCCATTCCGCAACAACTGGCCCGCCGACTGGCGCCCGAACAAATTCGCCTGAACACCCGGGTTCGGCAAATCACGGACAATGCCGTGGTTCTCGAAAACGGGGAATCTGTACCGGCGGATAAAGTAATTCTGGCCGTTGATGCCGCAGCAGCCGATAGGTTGCTGAACCAAGCTGTCGGGGAGCGTACGTTCAACAAAACAACCACCACTTACTTTGTGGCCGAGCGCTCACCTAAACCGGATAAACTACTGATGCTGAATCCCAACCGTCAGTCGGCGGTGCATAATCTATGCGTGATTAGCGACGTGGCTCCTACCTATGCGCCAGCCGGCCAGTCCTTAATTTCGGTTAGCACGCAGGGCCTGGAAATCGTTGATGAACTGGCCCTGGCGGAGCGAATCCAAAAAGAGCTGACGGGCTGGTTCGGCGAGGACGTAAAAACGTGGCGCTGGCTGAGAACCTACCACCTCCCCCAGGCCCTGCCCGCTTACAACGCCGATGCGACGGGCGGCCCCGCCGAGCATGGGGCCCTGAAGCTCGCGGAACGGTTGTATCAATGTGGGGATCAAACGGCTTATCCATCCCTCAACGCAGCCATGCAGACCGGGCGGCAGGTGGCGGCTATGCTTATCGAAGAAGAGGAATTAAAGGCGATGCATTGAGTTATCCCGACGACCGGCTGCTGTTCTTCCTCTCCTATCCTTAATTCATAAAAATGCGTTGGTGGGTTCATCTGATTATAGTTCTGCTCCTTCTGCCCCTGGCGTACTACGCAGTTTTTCCGCAGATTCTACGGTGTCAATTCATTGCCTATTCTTCTGATTTCCAATCCATACATCCCAGCGTTTTTGTCAGTAACGACACGCCCCCGCGTCAGCGGGCCCTGTTGCTTCAGGAAATGCGGCAGGCCAGCGCCCGGATTAAACAATTGTGGCAAAGCACCCCGCAGGGCCGGGCGAAGGTTATCTTTTGTCTGACGCCCGAGCAGTACGAGGAGTATTGCACCAACGGCGAAGGCGCCGGTTGCAGCCTCGGTACGCCCTGGGGGTCATCCTGGATCATTGTCAATCCGTACGGACGAAATCCTGATGTGCTGGCACACGAGATGTGTCATGATGAATTGTTCACCCGATTGGGCTGGCTGACGGTTCAGCGCCAGATTCCGCAGTGGTTCAACGAAGGCCTGGCGCTGATGGTCGATCAGCGCTTTAGTGAGACAACGGATAGTCTGCAGCGGTACGAGGATTTTCGGGACGAATGGCAGTATCTGACGTACGGCCAGCAGTACGTCCTGGAACTGAACACGATCGAATCATTAAGCGGCTTTTTTTCGGGTGGTGAAACGCGCGTCCAACTGGCTTATATAACGGCCGGGATGGAGGTTTCTCGGTGGCTCGCCCAGGTTGGCCGCTCCGGCGTTCCTAAACTGGTAAGAGCGGTAGAAGAAGGAGAAGCGTTCTGGGAAGCGTATCGCCGGCTGGAAAAACAGGCAACGACAAAAAGGCGCCCGTGAGGACCGATTCCGGCGGATCGCCCATTAGTTTACGGAGCAAGCCAACCATTTAACCGAATCAACTATCGCTGTTTTCATGAAACTAGCTTTTTTACCTCTTCTGTATCTGCTAACGGCCCTGCCCGGTCATGGTCAGTCGTTATCGTTTACCCTCAGGGATTACATTACCCTCCCCCGTAGCCGCCACCTTCACGGCATTTCCGGTGCGGAATACATTCCGGCGCGGCAGGAGTGGCAACTGGCGGGCGACCGCGGTCCGCTTCATATCCTGTCTGATCTGAATGAGTTGACGGACTGGGCCTGCGAATCTGATTCCGTTGTGGAAACCGGATTGTACCTGGAAGCCATGCGGTACGATGCCTCCTCGGACACGTATTATTTCGCCGTAGAAAATGATCAGGAGTCGTACGTTGGTTTCAGGCGCCACGCCATGCCCCAGGCGGGCGAATCGTTCAGCCGGCTGCCCCTGCCCCGTTCCATGCCTGCCCCCGGCACCAACAAAGGCATTGAAGCGCTGGCCCTGACAGCCGGTTATTTGTGGGTAGCGCCCGAAGCCGGTTCAGCCGAAGAAGCTACCACAGACAATACGCTGGTTCATTTTTACCGGTATAAGAAAGAGAACAACACGGTTGCTCTGGATGCGGAGTTTACCTACGAGATAGACCGTAACGTCTGTCCGCACGAAGCGCTGGGCGGCATTTCCGAAATAATTGCGGTGCCGGGGGAGGAAAATCACCTGCTGGTTCTGGAAAGGTGCTACGAGAATACGACCCGGTCGGTCACGGCGAAGCTGTACGAAGCCCGGGTGGACGAAGCCAACCGGCGCCTAATCAAGTACCGGGACAAACCGGCTTTTGACTTTACCAATCACAACGGTTTCCGCCCGGACAACCTCGAGGCCATGACATGGGGTGAGGATCAGGATGGTAAGAAAATATTGTTCGTTCTTTCCGATGATAATACGGGGAAAAGCCAGTGGACTCAGGTCATCTGCCTTGCGCTGCAGCCGTGAAAACTGTCAATGGCAAAAAAAGTTTACTCTGAATAAAAACTTTTCTTAAACGGCGCTAAGTCGCTCTCCCTAAGCGCTTAACTACAAAAAAATCCTATATCTCTCTTGTTAAAATAATATTAAATCGGCTTGTAACCGTTTTCTCAATTTGGCTACCAAAATAAAAAGGGCTAGATTTAACTAACCGTAGAGAAAACTTAACCAAATTTTTGAATGAGAAAAGTGCTCCTGACAGCATTTTGTGCTGTCTCGTTTGGCATTGCTCACGCAAAACCAAAACTAAGCCGACTAACCCACGCATCAACGGTAACCACCGACTCAGCCCATGAACGACCCCCTTTCAACGCAGAAATTCCGCTAGTCAATGATCTGATCACTTACGCCAAGAAGCACCTTTCTTCCCGCTACCGTTCCGGTGGTACTTCTCCGCGTGGCTTTGACTGCTCTGGTTTCACCCGCTTTTGTTTCCGTAAATTTGGCATTTCCCTGCCCCATTCGAGTGCCGCTCAGGGCTCGGTCGGCGTCTCGGTCCACAGAGAAGTGGCCCAGCCCGGCGATCTGATCTTCTTTAAAGGCCAGAGCTCAGGCAGCCGACGGATTGGACACGTTGGCATGATTGTCGAAGTAGCCGGGAAGCGCATCAAATTTATCCATTCAGCCTGGAACGGCGGGGTACGCTACGACTGGCTTAATGCTTCGTATTACCAACGCCGGTTTGTCGGCATCCGTCGGGTTGTCAATCTGATGGCGGTGGAGAAGCCTACGTTAGCTCCTACTTCCTAAGCGCCTAAAGTACTCATCGAATGGGCACTACCTTAAAGCTTTAAGGTAGTGCCTACTCCTTTTTGCTGCAGGGCTTCGCTCAACTGGTCCGCGTGGCAGATGATGACCTGTTTAACCTTGTTTTCGAGGGCTTTAAAGGCGTTGTCGAGTTTGGGGATCATGCCTTTGTTGATAACGCCCTGCGCTTTATAATCGGCGTAACTGGCTGGTGTCAGCTCCGCAATGACGCTTTCGTCGTTGTCCGGGTTCGACAAAACGCCTTTTTTCTCGAAGCAGTAAACCAGCGTAACGGCATCGTGCAGAGCCATCTCAACGGCAATGGCGGACGCCATCGTGTCGGCGTTAGTATTTAGCAGGTTACCTTGTTCATCGTAAGTCAGCGGGGCAAAAACCGGAGTCAGGCTTTTTCGGGTCAGGTACTGAATCTGCGCCGAGTCGATCTCTTCAATATCACCCACGAAGCCATAGTCGATTGCTCCGACGGCCCGCTTTTTCGACCGAACGGTTCCGCCATCGGCACCGGTTAGACCAATGGCGTTCAGGCCCAGCGCCTGGAGCTGCGCGACAATCTGTTTGTTAACCAGCCCTCCGTAGACCATGGTTACGACGTCCAGCATGGCCCGGTCCGTAATCCGGCGCCCTTCCACCATCGTCGTCTGAACGCCCAGCTTTTCGGCCACCTGCGTAGCGACCTTACCGCCCCCGTGGATGAGAATTTTGTAACCGGGTAGGCCGGCAAAAGTAGTTAAAAACCGGTGCAGGGCGTCGGGGTTGTCGATGACGTTCCCACCGATTTTAACGATAGTCAGGTTGTTCATAATTCACTTAAAATCGCCTTCAGTACCGCCTGGGCTGACCATTCGCGGTTGGCGGCTTCTTCAATAACCAGCGAGCGGGGACTGTCCAGCACTTCGTCGGTTACTTTCATGTTCCGCCGAACGGGGAGGCAATGCATAAACTTGCCGTTATCCGTCAGGGCCATTTTATCCATGCTGACCATCCACGACGGATCCTGCGTCAGCACCTGGCCGTACTGCTGGTAAGATGACCAGTTTTTGCCGTAGATAAAATCGGCCCCTTCAAAGGCTTCGTTCTGGTTGTAGGTAACGCGGGCACTGCCGACAAACTCCGGTGCCAGATCATAGCCTTCCGGATGAGTCACCACAAACTCAACATCCATGTGGTTCATCCATTCGCTGAAGGAGTTGGCAACGGCCTGGGGCAGCGGCTTGAAATGAGGCAGCCAGGTTAACACGACCTTCGGGCGCTTCCGGACTTTAAATTCTTCGATGGTAATGCAATCGGCCAGGGATTGCAGGGGGTGACGCGTGGCTGACTCCAGGTTAACAATGGGAACACCCGCGTATTTGGCAAACTGGTTCAGGACAACCTCACGGTAATCCCGCTCCCGGTCCTGCAATCCGGCAAAAGCGCGCACGCCAATCACGTCGCAGTACCGACCAATGACGGCCGCGGCTTCCTTGACGTGTTCGGCCTTGTCGCCGTTCATGATGACGGGCTGGCCTTCCACGCTTTCGTCCATCTCCAGGCCCCAGCTGTCCTGCCCGACGTTCAACACAATCACGTTCATTCCCAGGTTTTGGGCGGCCTTCTGCGTGCTCAGACGCGTGCGCAGGCTGGAATTGAAAAAGAGCAGACCGATTGTCTTGTTCCTGCCAAGCTGCTGATCGGCGAATGGGTCTTGCTTAGCATTCAGGCCTTCCTGAATAAGGGCGTTTAAGTTGGTTACGTCGTGTATTGACAGAAAGTTGGTCATTGGAGCGCGTTCAATCCAGAATATACAAAATCAGGAAGCAACTTTCAGTTCTTTGCTGAGTGCTTCCAGGAACAGGTCAGCTTCGTCGATGCCGATGGCCAGCGAAGGCAGCAGACGAATGATATTTTTACCCGCCACACCCGTAAAGAGGTGGTGGTCGAACAGCAGCGTATTCCGCAGGTTCTCAACCGGAAAGTCGTACTCAATCCCGATCATCAAACCCCGGCCGCGCAATTCTTTATAGCCACCAATCTGCTGAATGCCTTTCATCAGGTAATCACCCATCTGCGTGGCATTTTCCATCAGGTTCTCCTCGTTCATGATGTCCAGTACCGCGATTCCCGCCGTACAAGCCAGGTGATTTCCCCCAAATGTTGTGCCCAGCATCCCGTAGGTTGCTTTAAATTTAGGTGAAATCAGTACACCCCCGATCGGGAATCCGTTGCCCATCCCCTTCGCCATTGTAATCAGATCCGGCGTTATGCCGCTGAACTGGTGCGAGAAGAAGCGACCGGTGCGGCCGTAACCACACTGCACACCGTCGAGAATCAGGATGGCGCCGGTCTCGTCGCAGCGCTGGCGCAGCGTTTGCAGGAAAGCATCGGTTGCCACCTGAATACCACCAACGCCCTGGATGCCTTCGATAATTACGGCGCAGGTTTCGTTGGTAATGCCGGCCAGAGCGGCTTCAATGTCGTTATAGGGTAAAAACGTAACATGTTCGTTGTAATTGATGGGCGCAACAATGGCCGCGTTATCGGTAACGGCTACGGCACCGGCCGTCCGTCCGTGAAACGCCTTCCGGAAAGCAACCACCTGCTTACGACCGTTGTGAAAAGACGCCAGTTTCAGGGCGTTTTCGTTGGCTTCAGCACCCGAATTACACAGAAACAGCGCGTAGTCGGGATAGCCCGACAACTGACCCAGCTTTTCGGACAGTTCCTCCTGCTGCGGAATACGAACGGAATTGGAGTAGAACGAAATCCGGTTCAGCTGCTCCGTCAAAGCCTGAACATAGCGCGGATGCGTATGTCCAACCGAAATAACGGCGTGTCCACCGTATAAATCCAGGTAGCGGTCACCTTTGGCATCCCATAGATAGCTGCCCTGCGCGCGCACAGGCTCGATGTCGTAGAGCGGATAGACGTTGAAAAGCATGGTCTGAACGGTAATTAGTCTAATTGGATGAGGGATCGTGCGGAGTATCCGCGCAAAAGGCTCATTCGTATTCAGAAAATACGCCTGCAAGTTTACACAATCCGCCCGGAAAACGATTCTAAAAATAGAAAAAGCAGGCCGTCAGACCCGCTTTTTCTCTAATTCCGGATGATTCGTCACCGCAGACCGTTTTTCACCCAATCAGGCGTCAGGCAATCAGCCTATTTCCTGAACAAACGACCGAATGGCTTCGGCAGCCTCGACCGGTGTTTCGACCATACCCAGATGGCCGGCCTTGTGCAGTACGACGGACGTAATCCGGTCGGACAACTCAAATAGCTGCTGGCTTTTTTCGAAGGGAATAATCTGATCTTCTTGCCCGGCCACAACCAGAATCGGAAACCGGCTTTCCCGCAAAATGTGACTGCGGTCCGGCCGGGACGCAATGGCCCGAACGCCCGCCAGTAAAGCCGCTGCGGGTAGCCGGGAATAAGTAGCGATAAACTGATCGACTATCGCCGGTTGCTCCTGGCGCACGGTTTCGCCAAACAGTTTCGACATGGTTTCCCGGATGAACGGCGCTGAACCGTCCTGCTGCAAAACCGCCATTGCCTTTTGACGGGCTTCTTTCTTGCTTTCGTCGTCCGCAAACGCCGTTGAACTGAACAAGCCCAGTCCACGTACCCTGTCGGGATGGGCTTCGGCGAAAGCCAGTGCCGTATACCCTCCCATCGAATGACCAATGATCACCGCAGAATCCACCCGCATGGACTGGAGTTGGCGGTACAGTTCCTCGGCGTACCCTTCAATGGTCTCGTGGGCGGCCAGCTCCGAATAATCCGGCCTAATGACGGTATAGTCAGAAGCCAGCATGGCGTAGACGTCATTCCAAACGGAAGCGTCTACGCCATGACCATGTATTAAAACAATAACTTCTTTATCGTTCTTCACGAAAATTACGTTAAGCGACGTCCAGAAGATCGAGCAGGATCAGAACGATACCGACAATCAGCAGGATTACCCCGAGAACACTGATACCCGGGATCAGGGCCAGAACCAAACCAATGACCCCGATAATGATACCCAATCGCAACAGACCAGTGATTGCGCTGGCGCGTTCAGCGTCTTTCGGGGCCAGCGTTTTTTGAATTTTTTTGTCAACCCGTTTGATCATCATCCGCTCAACGAGATTCATTTTCCGCGCGGAAGCAACTTTTGCGGGGGCGGTAGTGGATGTTGACTGGGCAGCTTTGGCACTAGCCTCGGCCAGCATGTTCTGTACCCGGACCATGCGTTTTTCCAGCTTTTTGTTACCGGCTATTTTGGCGCTGTTGTTAGCCATTACTTCCTGAACCTGTTTTTCAACAACTTTCAGGGCAGCCGCGCTGGTCATTGGAGCCGTCTGGGCCGGGCTGGTAATTACTTCCTGGTTGGTGATGCGGGCAGGTGCCGTAGCTACTTCGGGGGTCTGGTTAACCGCTTCGGCAGGGGCGGCTACGGTTGTATGGCTGGCAAAGCGCTCAACCGGCATTTTTTGGTAAGTAGCAACCGGTCGGCTACAAGATGAAATTAGCGCCGACAACAGCAGCGTACAGGCGGCAAAGCTGGAAATTTTTTTCATAGGGAGTTGACTTTTGTAAAATAAGTTGGAATCCGTAGACTCAACCGGCCAATCGTCCCCTTTGTTAGAAACATCAATAAAAAGCGCCCGTTTTCTTAGCGAAAAACGGGCGCCTGAATAAAAATAGATTAATTCGACGGGATCCTTAGGCGTTATTAAGAACACCAACCAGGATCAGAACAACCCCGGCGATCAGCGCCAGGACACCCAGTACGCCCAGCACGCCACCAAACAGCAGTGCAAAAAGCAAACCGACGATACCGAGGATGATACCAGCCCGCGTGGTGCGATCCAGCGCGTTGGTTTTTTCCGGTGCAAAAGTCTTGTTAAGTTTTTTATCTAATTTCTTGAGCATTACGCGCTCAGCAACGGTCATTTTTTTGGCGGTCATGGCCGTTGTCGGCGCCGTTGCTTTCGCGTTTACTTCGGCCAGCATGGTGCGCACGCGGGCCATGCGTTTTTCCAGCTTGGCGTTGCCGGCTACTTTCTTTTCGGCACTGGCTACGGCTTCGTCCAGTGATTTGGTAGCGGCTGCTACGTCAGCTGGCTGAGCGGAGCTTACCAGCACCTCCTGGTTGGTGATGCGGGCAGGCGCCGTGGCTACTTCGGGCGTCTGGCTAGCCACTTCGGCGGGAGCCGTTACAGTTGTATGGCTGGTGAAACGCTCAACCGGCATTTTCTGGTAAGTAGCAACAGGACGGTTACAGGCGGTCATTAAAACAGTAGCGGCCAGTGCGTAAAAAGCATTTTTGGATAAAGCCTTCATAGATACGAAGAGTTGTTAAGTGAGGGATTGATTTTAAGAATGAAGTTGCCTTCGTTTCAAAAAACAGGAAAGAGTCCACTTTGTTAAAGGAATTGAGCGTAGTGTTTAAAAATTAAGCAAAAAAATCCCCGGTCTGGTGGGACCGGGGACTAAAAACTTTTCGGATGTCGTAACGCAGACCGGCTAATCAGGCTACGGATTTCAGAGCATGCATAGACGATTTGCCGAATTTCTCGATGGCGTATTGTCCAGTGATTGTCAGCTCTTTAACGCCTTCAGCCGAGGGCATTTCAAACATGGCATCCGTAATAATAGACTCGCAGATTGACCGTAAGCCACGGGCTCCGAGATTATACAGAATGGCCTGATCAACGATGTAATCGAGCGCCGTTTCATCCCAGTGTAATTTAATATCTTCCATCTGAAAAAGCTTGTCATACTGCTTGGTGATGGCGTTCTTGGGTTCGGTCAGAATCCGGCGGAGGGCTTCCCGGTTCAGCGGCTCCAGTGAAGTCAGCACCGGCAGACGACCGATGAGCTCGGGAATCAGACCGAACGATTTCAGATCCTGGGCCGACACATACCGCATCAGGTGCTCACGATCCAGCGTGCTGTGCAGACGGCGGTTGTCGGAGAACCCAATGGGCCGGGTGTTGATGCGTTTGGCAATGTGCCGGTCGATGCCGTCGAAAGCGCCCCCGCAGATAAACAGAACATTCTCGGTATTGAGGGCAATCATCCGCTGATCGGGGTGTTTGCGCCCCCCCTGCGGTGGTACGTTCACGATGGAGCCTTCCAGCAGTTTCAGCATTGCCTGCTGCACCCCTTCCCCGCTGACATCCCGCGTAATGGACGGATTGTCGGATTTACGGGCGATTTTATCAATTTCGTCGATGTAAACAATGCCCCGTTCGGCGGCTTCCACGTTGTAATCGGCGGCCTGCAGCAAGCGGGTCAGGATCGTTTCCACATCTTCCCCCACGTAACCGGCTTCCGTGATTACGGTTGCATCAGCGATACAGAAAGGAACCTGCAAAATTTTGGCGATGGAACGCGCCAGATAGGTTTTACCCGTACCGGTGTCGCCCACCATAATAATGTTGGATTTTTCGATCTGCACTTCGTCCACCGAAGGCGGCTGCATCAACCGTTTGTAGTGATTATAAACGGCTACTGTCATCACCTTCTTGGCTTCATCCTGCCCGATGACGTATTGATCCAGGTGCCGTTTCATCTCCATCGGCTTGATGAGATTGAACTTGGGCCGTTCGTTCGGATCGGATTTTTTGGGACGTGTCTCTTCCAAAACCACCTGGTGCCCCTGCTCAATGCAGTAGTTACAGATGTGCGCGTCGATGCCCGACAGTAGCAGCATTACCTCATTTTTCCGCCGTCCGCAGAACGAACAACTAATTTGTGCCATGTATTATTTTTCTCTAACAGTTCAGTAGGGTACCGGATGAATGCTGAAAAGATCAGCGGCTGCTTGTAGCGCCCCGCTTCGTCAACAACCGGAAAGTACAATTGGTGCGACGGGCCGGGGGGCTTCTTACAAAGATAGCAGATTTTTGGGTTCAGGGACGGCCGAGCGTTTTTTTTATCGTACGCTATTGCCGGCTCTTCAGGGCTTGTCGGTTAAACTTGTTGTTGACTAAAAATCGTTCAGGGTAGCAATAATAAACCGGATTTCCTCATCTCGTAAAGCCGGGTTGAGCGGCAGACTGATGACTTCGCGCTGAAGCTGTTCGGTAATGGGCAGCGACCAGTGCCGCCACTGCGAATAGGCCGGCTGGTGGTGGGGCGGCACAGGGTAGTGAATGGCCGTCTGAATGCCCCGACCCGCCAGGTAATCGATTAGTGTCTGGCGCGCCGGGTGCCGAATCACAAACAGGTGCCAGCTATCTTCCTTCAGCGTATCCGCCGGTGGTAAGGTAATGGCCGGATGCCGGATGCCGTCGATATACCGTTGCGCCAGTTGCCGCCGTCGCTCATTCTCACCGTCCAGATACGGCAGCTTTTCGCTTAAGATAGCGGCCTGCATTTCGTCCAGCCGGCTGTTCTGGCCGACCTGTTCATGCTGGTATTTGGTTCCGGAACCATAATTACGCAGGCGCTCCAGCCGACTCGCCAGCGCGGGATCGTCCGTCGTGATGGCGCCCCCATCGCCCAGTGCCCCCAGATTTTTACTGGGGTAAAAACTAAAACCGGCCGCATCGCCTAGACTGCCCGCCCGGCGGCTCTCGTACGTAGCGCCGTGGGCCTGAGCCGCATCTTCGATCACTCTCAGACCATACTGCCGCGCAAGCTGATTGATCGACTCCATAGGACAGCACTTCCCGTAGAGATGCACAACGAGAACAGCCCTGGTCCGGGGGCTGACGGCGGCCCGGATGCTTTGAGCCGTCACCAGATACGTGTTGGGGTCGGGCTCAACCGGAATCGGTATCAGTCCGGCATTGGTGATAGCCAGCATGGAGGCAATGAACGTGTTGGCCGGGACAATCACCTCGCTGCCGGGCGGGAAATCGTAGGCTTTCAGAATCAGGGTCAGTGCGTCCAGACCGTTCGCTACGCCCACGCAGTGACGAACTCCGCAGTAATGCGCAAAATTCGCTTCAAATTCCTTTAATTCGTTGCCGAGAATATACCAGCCGGAATCAATCACGCGTCCAACGGCCCGCTGAATCCGCTCCTGATGGGGCGCATTGATCTGGTGCAAATCCATGAACGGAATCATGCCTGGAGGGTTGGGTAGTTCTCGTAGATATAGTCCGCTTTGTCGTATAATTCGTTGGACAGGACCAGCAAAATGGCCTCTTTGGTGAAACTATCCATGGTGTGCCAGTCCCGGGGTTCGATGATCAGACACTGTCGGGGCTCATTGAGGATGAAATACGTTTCCTCGTTTCCGTCATGAACATAAACTCGGCAACTGCCGTTAAGACAGATCAACGCGTTCCAGGCTTTATGGTGTCGATGCCCGGCCCGGACGGCATTGTCGGCCCCGTAAATATAAAACAACCGGTTGATGGGCCCCGGCATAATCTTCTCAAATACGGTCAGATTACCCGACTCGGAAGAGAACGTCGCCAACTCGATAAGGTGAGCCATGAGCTTATGCGTACTGACTAAAAAACCGAAACGTACAACAAGTCCTATTCATAAATTTACCCCTATGCTTCGCAATCGCTTCTTTCTGATTGGTCTGTTTCTGATTGTTCTGGCCGTTATTTATTACTCCTTCTTTGCATCGGGCAATACAACGACGCCAATCGACGAACTCAATCCGCAGACGTACCGGCAGCAGGTGGCCGAGGAGCGCAAGAAAAAGGACGAGTTTTTCCGCACCAGCAGTGAATCGCCCTTTACCGATAAAAGCACCTTTTCTGGTCTGACTTATTTTGAACCCGATCCCCAATACCGCGTTACGGCCCGGCTGGAACCCTTCGCCGACAAAACCCAGAAGCTGGTGATTCCGCTCACCGACGGTAACGAGGAAGTGTACGATAAATACGCCCATGCCGTCTTTAGTCTCAAGGGTGAACCCTGTCACGTTTTGTTACTAAAACACGAAAACACCATCTCATTACTGTTCAAAGATCATACCAACGGCAAAGGAACGTACGGCGGAGGGCGGTACATCGACATTGACCCCAATGCCATTCAGGAAAACCGCATTGTGATTGATTTCAACGCGGCCTATAACCCCTACTGCGCCTACAATCACGAGTATGCGTGCCCGCTGCCGCCGAAGGAAAATACGCTGCCGGTGGCGGTTGAGGCTGGCGAAAAGTACCGGGAACGGCCTTAGTTTCCCCTCATTCAGCCACTTGTCCTCTTCTTTCATCAACAAGTAGCCGATACTTAGCGCCGGAAATCAACATAATCTGAGTGCAAAACTTATCTTTGCACTTTTAATCCGGACCTGTCCCTGCTGGACTGGCGTATTGTCTCTTGCTTTATGAAGATTTCCTATAAATGGCTTAAACAGTTAATTGAGCTGCCCGAAGATCCCGAACAGGTCGGAAAAGTATTGACGGGTACAGGACTGGAAGTAGAAGGTATTGAAAAAATTGAAACCGTACCGGGCGGTCTGGAGGGTGTGGTGATCGGCGAAGTACTGACCTGCGAGAAACATCCCGACGCCGATAAATTAAGCCTCACGACGGTGGACGCGGGTCAGGGTGCGCCTCAGTCGATTGTCTGCGGAGCGCCCAACGTTCGGGCGGGCCAGAAAGTGATTGTGGCACTGGTGGGCGCGACGCTGCACCCAACCAATGGCGAACCGTTTACCATCAAGAAAGCGAAAATTCGGGGTGCTGCTTCGGAAGGCATGATTTGCGCCGAAGATGAAATTGGTCTGGGTACGTCGCACGCGGGCATAATGATCCTCGACACCGATCTGCCCAATGGCACGCCAGCCGCTCAGTATTTTGGTCTGGAAGCCGATTACCAGATTGAAATCGGCCTGACGCCTAACCGCGCCGATGCGGCTTCGCACCTGGGTGTGGCCCGCGACCTGAAAGCCGTTCTGAACCGGCCCGTTCAATGGCCATCCGTCGAAGCTTTTGCGGTTGGCAATCAAAACTTACCCATTGAAATTATCGTCGAGAGTCCGGAAGGCGCTCCCCGTTACACTGGCCTAACGATTGACGGCCTGACGGTCGGCGAGTCACCGGAATGGTTGAAGCGGCGGCTCCGGACGATTGGCCTCAATCCCATCAACAACGTGGTGGACATAACCAATTACGTGCTGCACGAACTGGGGCAGCCACTGCACGCGTTCGACGCCGATCAGATTGCGGGCGGGAAAGTCATTGTCAAAACCGTTGCGGAAGGAACTCCTTTTGTTACACTCGACGGCGTCGAACGTAAACTGTCAGCCAGCGACCTGATGATCTGCAACGCGGAGGAGCCCATGACCATCGCGGGCGTCTTCGGTGGGCAGAAATCGGGTGTTTCGGCGCAGACCACCCGCATCTTCCTTGAATCGGCGTATTTTAATCCGGCCTGGATTCGGAAAACGTCGCAGCTCCACGGCCTCAAGACCGATGCTTCTTTCCGTTTTGAACGCGGTACGGACCCCAACATGCCGGTATTTGCCCTGAAGCGGGCGGCCCTGCTCATTCAGGAAGTGGCCGGGGGCACGATCAGTTCGGCTATCTCGGATCTTTATCCCAATCCCGTGGCCAACCGCGCGGTGGCCGTGCGCTACCG
>Ga0325400_1001261_pt1 | contig 20619 bp, 25 predicted proteins | sample PopdelMetagenome_2_FD_205662 | JGI IMG/M metagenome (GOLD analysis project Ga0325400, IMG submission 205662) | Populus deltoides microbial communities from Bellville, Georgia, United States - Xylem-PdKOR-R1 | ecosystem: Host-associated > Plants > Phyllosphere > Stem > Wood/Secondary xylem...
TGACATAATCTCGATTATCGGCGCTTTGGCGATGGTGCCCAGCACGACGAAGAACCCGCCCCCAGACTCGGGAACGGGCGCTTCGTCATGGCTCTAGCTCAGGACTGAGCGGCCTTGTACTGCTCCACGACAGCGCCCGGGATGCGGCCACGGGCCGGCACCTCGACGTCGTTCTCCGCGGCCCACGCACGGATGGCCTTGGCCTCCCCACCGCCCGAACCCGACGAGGAGACCGCCGGGCGGCGTGAGCCCGAGGTAGAGGTGGAAGTGCCGGCCTTGCGACCCGCGGCGATGAACTGCTCCAGAGCAGCCTCCAGGTCCTCCTGGTGCTTGGCGTTCAGGTCGATCTCGTAGTTCGTGCCGTGCAGGCCGAACTTGATGGTGTTCACGCCATCAGTGCTGCCGTCGAGGTCGTCGGTGTAATGGGTGACGGTCTTCGTGGCCATGTGTCCTTCTTCTCCATGGTTTAAGCTGTAACGCCGTTGATGCTAGCCGTTCTTCGAGAACGCGTGAAAGTGGCCCGCCGCGCGGCGCCGCTGAAACTCTCAAGCCCCCGGCGTCTGCAGGCGGTAAAGGTGAGCTGTAGTGCGCCGGTCACCACGCCGATAGAGCCACCATGAGGTGGTGGCGCGACCGGTACGGACACGGACCACTGGCCATCCCCCACGACCGGCGTGCCCTGCAGCGCATCCACCCCATCGCCCGCCAGCTGCGCGCTCGACGCAGCGCGATGCTGCGCCGCAGGTGGAAGGACTTCGCGGTCCTGGCCGGCGTGTTCCTGCTCATCTGCGCCTGCATGGCACTGCCCTCGGCGACCAGCCCCCTGTGGCGCGGCTACCTGCTTGGCTTCTGCGCCGGGCTCATGGCCGCGCTGGTGAGCGTGCTGGTGCTCCTGTTGGACGGGTCCCTCCTGCGGCGCATCGGACGCAGCGTGGAAAGCGACATCGGTGATGAGCTGCGCAGAGCCCCCGGGGTCTACGGGGTGGTCAGCACAGTGCTGTTCGACGGCTGCGACGTCGACCACGTCGTACTGGCCCCTTCGGGCATCTGGGTGCTGGAGGTGAAGTGGTCCATGACGCCCGCGGATGACCTGGACCGCCTCTGGGGCTTGACCGGCCACCTGGAGCAGACGCGTCAGGCCGCCCGCAAGGTCAGCGGACTGGTGCGCTCCAGCGCCCGAGACATCCCTGTGCGCCCCGTGCTGGTGCTGTCCGGGCCCTGTATGCCGGTGGTGGGCCCAGGCACCGTCCGCGAGGGGGTGCGCGTGGTGAACACCACCTCCCGCAGGGGCTGGCAGGCGCTCCTGGCCGAAGGGGAGGCGGTGTGGACCCTCAGCCAGGCGCGCCAGGCCGCGGGCGTCCTGGTCCGGCTGCGCGACACCCGCGTCGCCTTCGAGGGGCAACGCGTACGCACTGCTGCCGTGGGGAGGTCGTGAAGAGAGCGGCCCCCCGCTTCCCCGGGTGGATCGCCGCTCACCAGGTCCGCATGGACGCCGCTGGTGCGGCTTGCGCTGACCGCGTGCAGAGGGCAGCTCCTCCAGCCCTTGCGGGTAGCACTTGTGCTACCTTGGGGCCATGACGACGGTCGGCCTGCGAGAGCTGCGCCAGCAGGCATCCGAACTCGTGCGCCGGGTCGAAGAGGGCGAAGAGGTCACCATCACCGTCGCTGGGCGCCCCAGCGCACGACTGGTTCCCGTCAGCCCGCGCACCTGGCGCACCTGGGCCGACATCGCTGACCTGTTCTCCGGCCCCGGCGACCCCCATTGGGACCGAGACCGTGACCTGCTCGACGACTCCGTGCGCGACCCCTTCCAGACCTCCCCGTGAGGGCGGTCCTGGACACCAGCGTCCTGCTGGGCGACGACCTCGCCCCCCGCGCAGGGGAGCTGGCCATCAGCACCGCGTCCCTGGCTGAGCTCCACTTCGGAGTCCTGGTGGCCTCCGACCCCGCCACCCGCGCCGAACGCCTGCGCCGGCTGTCGGTGCTGCAGCAGCGCTTCACGGCACTACCGATCGACGATGCCGTCGCCGCCAGCTACGGCCAGCTGGCCGCCGCGGTGGTCGCCGCCGGGCGTCAGCCGCGCGCCCGCACGATGGACCTGCTCATCGCTGCCACCGCTCACGCCCACCAGGCCCAGCTCATCACCCGCAACGCCTCAGACCTGCGAGGGCTGGAAGACCTGCTCGACATCGTCAGCCCCTAAGACTGGCGGCACGCCTTGACGGGTGCTCTACGACGGGCCGATGGATCCGACGCGGCATCGGGGGCATCTTCTGCTCGGGTCAGCAGCGGCTCCCTGGGTCAAACCCTTGCACCGGAAATTGAAGTTACGTCAGACGCGCGCTGCCGGGCTGCTCCGTAGACCCTCCCCTGACCGGGCCGAAAGTCGGACAGGTCTTACGGGAACCGCTGGTCAGCGCGTCCCACCGAGGGGGGTGCGGAACAGTGCCTCGCCGTAGAAGGGTGGCCAGCGAGACGCCCGCCTCACGACCGCCGCCCCCGACGACCGTGCGATCAGGCGGCACACCGGATCGTGCTCACCCGCGCCCACCTGGCGCCCTGCCCGGGTCGATGGCCAAGTCGGCGCCCTCAGCCGCAGCCAACTGCTCGCGCAACTCACCCACGCGCCGCGCCAGAGCGCCAGCCCGCACCGCACCCACCGCCACCCCCAGCGCACCAGCGCCGACGAGTGACACCCACCACCACGACGTCACCACCGAGAGAACAACTGCAGCACCGGCCAGCAGAACAGCCGCGACGAACCCGCCTCGGGCTGAGCCTCGCTCCTTCAGAGCCAGCTCACCGATGCGGACCGCATCGCCAACAACCTCCGCCGAGGTGGAGGACCGGCGGCAGCGCACCACAGCCTCTGCTGCCTCCAGCTGCGCTCGGGGCGCGCTGGAGGACATCTCCAGCCTCTCCCAAGCGCGGTGGTCACGCTGGGTGCGCCAGGTAGGTCCCACCGACAACACCGCTGCGAAGAAGACGGCCTGGGTGGTGGTGACCATCGGTGCCCCCAGCCGGGCCAGCGCTACCAGCACTGCGAAGGCGCCGACTGCGTTCAGCAGGTAGGTCAGCCACCACCGAGGACGCTGGAACCACGAGCGGCGCCGCCACATGAGCGCAGCATGGCGTTCAGTGAGCCCCCGGGGAAGCACCCCAAAGTCCACGCACCCGTTCGATGGTCCTTAACTGAAGCGGCTCCCTAGCAACTAAGAGTCCAGGGGATCGATGTCGCTGACTGCCGCGAGCCCTCGGCCCGAGAAGCATTCGGGGAGCTCCTCGCGCCACTGTTCCACGAGGCCGTTGTCAGCGATGCCACCTCCATCGCTACCCCCGTAGATGTCATCGCCGACGTGCAGCTCGACCCCATCCGTCGTGACCACCCCGCTGCCGTCCTCGGACACCGTGGTGCCGTGCTCCAAGACGAGGACGTCAGGGTCTGACCCTCCATCGTCCAGTCCCCAGCAGTCACCCCGGAGCTGGACGATGGTGCCGGGAACACCGATCGCGGGAACGGCCCCGCTGTACTTCGCGCCGACGAAGACCGCGGTGCCGTCCTCCAGCGTCAGCTGAGATCCGGACGAAGAGCACCCGGACGCGGTCGCAGCGCACATGAGCAGCACAGCGGCTGACAAAGCCAAGCGTCGACGCATCGAAGCTCCTTGGTGAGTCTCTGTGGGCACGAGCATGACGTCCAGGGCCCCCTTGCGCGTTGCAACCCGGGAGTGCGCGTCGGAGCGGGCCGGCCTTGCCTGGGCGGGGACGCTGCCGCTGGGACGGCCGCCTCGACAGCGAGCCAGCCGCCCGGTGAGCGATAGGTCAGCGGGTCCGGCGGGATGCTCCTGGCTGACGAACCGTCGAGTCGCGCCGTCTAGACACCCCCCTGTGCTTCGATTTCGTCCGTGACGACGATCGCGAAGCCCCATCGCATGAGGCGGTTCTCACGATGGCAGGTGGCGGGCATCGTGGCCCTGTCGGGCGCGACGGCCGTAGTGACGACCATCCTTTTCCTCTTCTTCTGGGTCCTGCTTCCGACGCTGTGGGTCACCTTCGATGAGATGGGACTGCCCTCAGCCGACCACGTCACCGACGGGCTCGTTGTGACCAGCGATGAGATGGGGTGTGGGACTCGTGGCTGCTGGCGCACGCTGACCGTGCAACCACCCGAGGGGCAATCGCCTGAGCAGCTCATCGCAGCGTGGGACGTGAAGGAGGGGTGCGCCGCCCAGAGCTGGATTGACCGTAGGCCCGTCTGCACGGGTTACAGCGTCCAGGGCGATGCCGTCAGGGTCTCCCTGGAGTACAAGCGCATCCCGAAGTAGCCGTTGCCACACCCTCTCTGGATGCGACTGCTCGCCTGATGATGCGCAGAGGCGAACGCCCGCTCAAGGATGGCTCACCGCGACAGCGCCGCCGAAGCAGGAACCGGCCTACCGTGCCCAGATGGTGACCCTGCAGGACCTGGCCAACCGCCTCGAACGTGTCGAGACCGAGCTGGCTCTGCACCGCCTGGCCGCGGACTACTGCATCGGCGCAGACCAAGAAGATCTCACCCGTTTCACCGCCATCTGGACAGCAGATGCCCTCTGGGACGCCGCCGGTGACGACCCGGGCGACGACGAGCACCGCTTCCGCGGCACCGACGCCATCACCGCCGCGGTACAGAGCCAGTGGGCCACCTTCCCGCGCATGCAGCACGCCACCGCCAACCACATCATCGAGCGCGACCCCGGGAACCCCGATGCCGCCTCAGGGCGCTGCGACGTCGTGGTCACCGTCCAGCTGCCCGACGGACGCTGGGTGCTGGGCGGCGGGGTGTACGAGGACCGATACGAGCGTGCCGACGGGGTGTGGCGCATCGCGACGCGCACCGTGCGCCGCTCTTTCGACCTGCAGCCGCTGCCAGCCAGCCACGGCATCGCCCGCGTCGAGGTACCCGAGTGACAGGTCAGCCGCATCCTGCGTTGACCACGGGTAGATGGGTGCTGGTCTCAGCGGTGGACCGGCCAACTGTGGTCCAGCCGTAGGCGCCAGTAGGTGGACGCGGGCGGGCAGGGAGAGACGCCTACCCGCCGAGCGGCCGCGTGCCATCGCCACCCGGGTCCGCTGGCGCGGCAGCTAGGAGGGCTCGAGCCGCACCGGCCGGTGAGCCGTGCAGCGTGAGGCGACGACCGGTGACCAACGAGGCGGTCCAGGTCTGCTCGAAGGGCTTGGGCGCCTCCACCTGCGACACCTGCGCCCACGGCACCCACCGCCCCTGCCTGAGCCCGGAGTGGACGCGCAGTCCCGTGGGGCTGACCTCGGTGCCCGTGCGGCGCAGCGACACCGCCTGCAGCACGGCGCTGGCGAGGAACGCCAGCCACAGCAGGGACCACCACGGCTGCGCGAAGGGACCCTCGCTGCCCAGGATGAGCTGGGTCACGGCGACGCCGCTCATCACCCAGGGCGGGACCCGCTGTGCCTTGCTGGGTGTGCGGCGGTGGAAGCCGACGGCAGCAGAAGGTGCAGAGCCGGGGGCGGCTGGTGGGGCGACGGCCTGGGGGTGGTCCTGGGCTGTCATAGCGGGACGGTGCACCTCTCAGGGCGTGCGGCAGCCATTGACGGTCCGGGTTCGCCCTGGCGCACGCGTGAAGACCGATGCTGGTGGGAGGTGCTGGGTGCTGTCCACGTCGTCGCTCAGCCTCGTGCTGGCCATCGTTGTGCGGGAGCGTGCCACCAGGGGCCAGGAACTACGTTGGAAGCCGTTCCCTTGCCTTGGCATCACACGTGCTCAGCGCTGCCGTCGGGAACGTTCCGACCTCGCCTGACCACGCGCCCGAGCAGCCACAGGTGGTGGACGAGCAACCCCGCTGCAAGAACGGCTGTCCACAGCGGCCACGCCGCGGTCACCACCACGGTCGTGGCCACGGCGACGTCAACCACGATCACCGACAGGTAGATCACCTTGGCCCATCGAAGGTCTTTGGGTGCAATGCCTGCGTCATCGCTAGGTCCGGAGTCGTCCTGCCCGCGGCGAGGAGCTTCGACCTCTCTGTCCTCCAATGTCTGCGGGCGGACCTGGACGGTGGCCGAGTCGCCACGAGAGGCCGGCCGCTGGACCTGCCAGGTGCCTGGCACGTGACGCCGAGCCGCCATCGCGGCGTTGGTCTGGTCGTCCCCGCCCGGTCGTGCCCGCCAGGAGGTGATGCCAGCCCAGGCCAGGAGGCCCCCGATGGCTCCGTAGCCGCCGCCCAGCACGAGGTGAGCGAAGAGAAGGACACCCAGGCTCCAGCCGATGTACCAGGACAGGATCGCGGGTAGGACCAGCAGCCAGTAGTCGCGCCACTCCTGGTCCTGCTTGAGTCCGTCGCTCCCCACCTCGGGGACGCTAGCCGTGAACCGAGGTGGTGCGAGTGCCGTATGCGGCCGTTGCTGTGCGCAGCTCCTCGCGGACCTGCATCGAGTCTCCGTCATGGGTTTGCGGCTCCCCGATGACCCACCGGCGACCGGGCGCGTCGGCGGCTTCGCCGCGGTGTCTGACCGGCTCGGGGCTGTCCTGCTCGGGGATCGGTGTGCGGGAGCGTGCCGCTGGGGATCCCTTGCGGAACATGATCACGAGCGACGGCGATGACGGCTGTGAAGGTCTCAGGCATCCCGGTGACCGGTGGCCGAACGGGCTACCAGAGACCCCTGAATCGACAACCACGTTGTCGCTGTAGATCACCGCTGACAGGCTGCCGTACGTGGCGAACGACAGTGCGGCCATCCTGCGCAAGGTAGTGACCGACGTCTTCACCGACGACAGCAGCGCGACCTGCTCGTTCGCTCAGCAGGACGCGTGGAACCATCGCGCCCTCCTGAGGTCCGACGACCGGCCACGCAGCGCCGAGCTGGACAGCAATGGGTTCATCTTCAGCGTCTACATCCCCGAACTGGACCTCTCCGCTGTGGTGGTCGACGAGGACTTGGACGCTGTCGAGGAGGAAGAGGCGGTGCGTTCCCTGGCGGTGATCGCTCGGGCATACCTGGCTGGTGAGGGCCGCCTGGAGCATCGACGAGGGTTGTTCGGCTCCTACTCGGTCCTAGTAATCGACGTTGACGGGGATGGCTGGACGCTGCAGCAGCCGCTCTTTGGAAGGCTCGCGTCCAACGCCAGAGCTGTGGTCGAGCGCCTACGGCGGGCCGTGGGTACAAGTAAGCGCAGTTAGCGATCCAGCAGCGGCACGCTCCGCACGAAGATCCAGCAGCGGCACGCTCCGTACAAAGATCCGCAGCGGCACGCTGACCGGGCAGCGATCCGCAGCGGCACGCTCCCGCACAACGATCCGCAGCGGCACGCTCCCGGTAGACGATCCCTTCTGCAACGGACGGCGACCTCGAGCGGCAGCGCGCCGCCACGTGGACCGAGGCGGGCGGTCAGCGGTCGCTATGTGACGCGCCGCAGGAGGCCGACAGCTGCTTACGCAGCAGCAGAGGCAGACTTGGGCAAGACACTGAGGCCGCCCTGGGGTGATCAACAAGGTAATGGGGGATCTGGCGGCGGAACACGATCTCACGACAATGCGTGCTGCACGTCGTGATCGACAGAGACGTCGCTTTATCGGCAAGATCGAGGCCAACTGCTGTCGACGAGGTTCAGCGACGCGCGAAGGGTGGAGCCGTGCAGGACGACCCGCGAGACCTTCGCATGTTCCTTCACGCCCATCCGAACTCAGTCTTCAGCATCCCCGTGGTCCGTCATGCGCTGGAGTGGGAGCGCAACCTCACTCCGAAGAATCTCGCCGAGAAGTGCGGCGTCGATCCGCGCACCATCACCTACTGGCGCAACGGCACCCAACCAAAGCCCGAGCAGCTCAAGAAGCTGGCGGTGGCGTTAGGGATCGATCCCGTTAGGATCTACCAGGCGCTGGGGTGGTTGGAGCCCGGGTCGACGACCTCGATGGAGGCTCGTGACGGTCGAGCACTCGCCGAGTCGACAGTGCGTCTGCTCCGAGCGATCGGTACGGGGGTGCCCGACGGTGCTGCCGCCGTCCTCCGCCGTGCGCTGCAGCAGCGGCACGAGGTCTTCAGCTGGACGGACATGCGGGACGTCGATGGCCACGTGCAGGTCGAGCTGCGCGACTTCGTAGGGCTGAACGTCTCCGGTGGGGAGCGCAACGGCACTCCCGACGGGAAGCTGGCGGCGAGTCTGCGTGAGACTTACGAGCTGGCGACGCGGCTCGGTCCTGCACTCCTGGAGGACCGCCCGGAGGTCATAGCACTATGCCAGGAGCGGCACCAGGCCGAGGCGTGGTTCTGGGTGCCGCGTCTGGCAGCTACGAGGCCCCCGCGAGGGCGGCGACCGATCCGCCAGTCAGCGGTTCCACTGGAGCTACCGCCGCAGGTTCGAACGGTCGTGGTCGTGGGCAGCCGCCTGGCGGGAGCTGACCGGATTGCTGCCCTACTGGCGCGCGAACTTGGCTGGGGGCACCTCAACACGAGCATTGAGGCTCAGCGGGTGTTCGGGCGGGAGGCCGGCGACCAGCGCCGCCACGCCGAGCGCGCCTTGTGGGTCGGCGAGGCGGTGCTGAGCAGCGAGCTCGGCGACGGGTACGTGATCGGTCACGGGGCGGCGTCCACGGCCACGGCCTTGATTGAAGTAGTTGGCCGTCGGGCGAGGTCGTGCCTTCTCGTCTGCATGTCTGCAGAGCCCCACCTCGTCGGCTACGCGCGAGGTGCCACGCGGGGTCAGGCCGACACCGTCCTCGACGAGCGCGGTGAGGTCGCAGACTTCAATGACGGCATCACGGCCGCCTTCACCGCCGCCCAGCGTGGGTACACGAGCGAGTGGGCCACCCAGCCACTGAGGATCAACATCAACCCAGACGTGCACCTCAATCTCTCAGGCGCGTTCCCGACCACCAAGTTCCTCACCGACAACGAGGCGGCGCTGTGGAAGGCCCAAGCAGCTGCCTACAGGACCCTTGCGCAAAACCTCACTCAGAATGTGAGCCAGCGGCGACCGCGGTAGATGGTCCGATGGCCGTCGCATCGGAAGCAGACTTCCCAAATCTTGAGAGCCGTCCCTGATACCTACCCGAAGGGGGTACCGGAGCCCAGGTCGGGGCCATTCCTGCGGCGCGTCGGTGATGGTCTAAGCGCGGCCGACGGAACAGCTCTTCCCAAGTTGATCCACCTCGTCGCCGAGGTGGAAGAACTGTGGTGTCCGCACCGGTGCGGGCCATGAGTCATAAGGAGAACACCATGACCAGGCGGCCACCAACCAGCCGTCGCAACCACTGCGGCGCGACGTCTAACAAGGAGGGGCCCATCTTGGGTGCCCTGCCCACGCAGGGACGCACCCGGCGCCGCTCCACCGCAGCTGCTTTCGCCGCAGCGTCGGTCGTCGCTGCGTCCCTCTGGGTGGCGCCGGCAGCCCAGGCGGGCACGACCTGTGGTGGGTGGGCACCCTCTGCTGGAGAGGTGCGGGCGACCGCGTCTCGCCCGGGCTCGTTCAACGTGGTGACCATCCGGGTCAACTTCCGCTTCACGCCCGAGGAGATCCAGGCGCTCCGCTGCACGGGCTCTTCGGCCTTCGAAGTCGACGTCAATAACCTCGACCTCGGTCTGCGAGGGGGTTTGAAGAGCTGGAAGAGCAACTTGCCGGGTAGCTACCTCGACACCGAGGGCTTCGACGACGCTGACGAGCGGGTGCTCACCGTCGGCAGCCAGACGCTGAGCTCGATAGAAGCTGATGTCGACTACTACACAGAGATCACGCTCACCGAGGTGGACACTTCCTTGGCATCACGGACGAACATCGTGCTCAACTTCCAGCGCGGCAGTTGGGCATCCCTGGTCAAGCCCGTCGAGGCGGCCGCCTGCGCCAGGGGAGCCCGGAGCGACCCCGCCTGGTGCGTCTTCGCGGACGAGACGGTCAAGATGCTGGACCGGGGTCTCGACCGGGTCCGGCTCGATCTCAACCGCGGCTACGCCACTACGGAGGCACGCGCCTGGGGGACCTCGAGGCGCACCGCTCTCAGCGCCGGTCAGATGCTCTACCCGGGCGAGCGGATCGAGTCGCCTGGGGGTGCTGTTGAATTGGTTATGCAGAATGACGGCAACCTCGTTGAAGTTGTCGCCGGGCGACCGGTCTGGGCTTCTGGAACAGGGCAACCCGGCTCGGTGGTTCTCATGCAGGGGGACGGCAACGTTGTGGTGGTGGCGCCGGGGAACAAGCCTGTGTGGTCGACCGGCACCGCTGGCGGCCCCGGCTCCGCGCTACTCCTCCAAGATGACCGCAACCTCGTGGTTTATGCCCCCGGGAACCGTCCGGTCTGGGCCAACGGCGCCGTCAATGCGTAGTTGACCCATTTGATCCGCTGCTGTGTGAACTCCTACGGGCCTACTCGCAGGAGTGCATACAGTTGATCTACGGCCGCCGTCGGTCTCACCGTCAGACAGGAGTCGCAGGCGGCGCCTCGCTGTCGGGGTAGTGATGGTCAGCGAGCCACTGACCGGTCGGGGATCCGCAGCGGCACGCTCCCGCACAACGATCCGCAGCGGCACGCTCCCGCACAACGATCCCCGGGTTCACGCGGTGGTCGCAACACTCCACCTCGTGAGGGTGTTCATGACCATCCGCTTCTCCCACCGCCTCGTCGCTGAGCTACACCAAGCGTTCTGGCAGTCCTGGCAAGACGGGGACTTCCTCACCGAAGCCGCCGCAGCCGCAGGCACCCACCGCCACCGCGGCCTGGCGTGGCTGCGCGACGCGGGCGGCGTTCGACCACGACGAGGAAGGAACCTGAAGGGCCGCTACCTCTCCTTCGCCGAACGTGAAGACATCGCCCTCGGCATCGCCACCGGGAAGTCGCTGCGAGCTATCGCTGAGGGCATCGGCCGTCCACCGTCCACCGTCAGCCGCGAGGTCACCCGCAACAAGGACAGGAGCGGCATCTACCGCGCCAGCACCGCCCACGCCCGCGCCTACGAGCGCGCCGGACGACCCAAGCCAGCGAGGCTGGCTACCAACGCTGCCCTGCGCCGGCGGGTGCAGCACGATCTGACCCGGCGCTACTCACCCGAGCAGATCGCCGGACGGCTGCGCGCTGACCACCCTGGCGACCCGGAGATGTGGGTGTCCACCGAGACGATCTACCAGTCGCTCTACGTCCAGTCCCGCGGTGCACTGCGCCGTGACCTGGCCGTATGCCTGCGCACCGGACGGGCGATGCGGATCCCCAACCGGCGCGGCACCCACCGCAAGAACCGCATCCCCAACATGGTCAACATCAGCGAGCGCCCCGCTGAAGCCGATGACCGTGCGGTGCCAGGCCACTGGGAGGGCGACCTGATCATCGGCCAGCGCAACGCCAGTGCGATCGCGACGCTGGTCGAGCGCACCACCGGCTACGTGATGCTGGTGGCGCTGCCGGATGGCTACAAGCCTGAGCAGGTCGCGCCGGCGCTGACCGCCAAGATGCAGCAGCTTCCTGGCGTGCTGCGCCGGTCCTTGACGTGGGACCAGGGCGCGGAGATGCGGGACTGGAAGCAGGTGTCGATGGCCACCGACATGGACATCTACTTCTGCGACCCGCATTCACCATGGCAGCGGGCCACCAATGAGAATACGAATGGTCTGCTGCGCCAGTACTTCCCCAAGGGCAGCGACTTGTCGGTGCACAGTCAGGAAGACCTGGACTGGGTCGCCACCGAGTTGAATGATCGGCCGCGTAAGCGGTTAGCGTTCGCCAAGCCGATCGAAGAGATCGGGCCGCTGCTGTTGCGTTGACCGCTTGGATCCGCCGATCCTCTAACGGGAGAGTGCCGCTGCGGATCGTCTAGCGGGCGCTGCAAGCTGGGTCAGCGAAGTGGCCATCGCTGTATCGACCAGGGATTTCTGCCGGCCCGGTCCCCGGTCGGGGGCCGGGCTTCCAGGTCGATGGCCAGGGCTTGTCGGCTATAGGCGGTCGTACTGCAGGTGCACGCGCACCTCCTGGCCCCGGATGCTGACCTCGGTGCAGACACGTCTCAAGTCGATCCAGGTCTGAGGGGCGCAGCCTTCCTCCACGTCCCATGTCGAGATGAGGTCCGTGGCGGACTGCCCCGCCGGCGGCTGGACGCTGAGCTCGCGCCAGCACCCACCCGAGGCGCAGTCCGTCTTGTCGTCAGTGACGACGAGTTCTGCGGGAACCGGAGACCTCGATGGCACTCCCGCCTCATCGATGCCGGTCCAGATGGCCGGAACCCAGACCAGGTACATCAAGGCCCAGAAGGCGGTGACCAGGACCGCCGGGGGTGCGAGCACGATCAGGGCCACCACCTCCCACCGGGAGCTCTTGCGCGGGGGCCGAGCCGGATCGGTCGCCGTCATAGGTTGATCAGAACAGACACCGGCTGCGTGACGGCGTCGACACGAGAACTGCCGAGTGGAATGTGTCGGCGGCGCTGCTCAATGGGTGCCCTCACCGTGGGCCGCTGTCCGTTGGCCGACTGGCAAGCGGACATGCGCCGCTAGAAGGCGGTACTTCCCGCGGTATCAAACATCAGCAGATGGCCTCGAAGCTCAGCAGTCGCTGATCCCCGGACCGCCAGATGCGGGCTCCGTACGTGCGGCCGTCAGGGTCGGGAGCTGCAGCGCTGCGCACTCCTGGGACCTCAAGGGCGGAGGCTGTCGAGGCCCACCAGGCGCTCGCTTCTTTGTGGCTCAGCCAGGTCACCGCATCACCGGAAGGTCCGTGGTACGCCACGACCCCATCTCGGCAGAGCCATCGATCCACGGCTCGGGCGTCCAGCCAGCGCGGTTTGCCTCGGCTCCACAGGCGGCCATCGTCGTCCCAGAGTTCGTCGCCACGTACGACGTTGCGCAGCTGCTCCACAACCTCATCGTGCCCGCGACGCGGAGGCCGGAAGAAGAGACCAATCGGTGTATCACTCGCGGACCGTCTACCGGGACGCGTCCTGGACCCAGGCTGCCGTTCGAGTCAAGAGAGCCTCGACCTGGGCTGCATCTGGGGTGAGACCGAAGTGATCCTCAACGTGAGCGGCTAGACGATCGGTTCGCTCACTCATCGGCTCCGTGGCATGAACCGCGTTCCACAGGTCGGGGATCAGGCAGTCGTACTCATCGGAGGGCGCCGACGGGTCGTCTCCGATCCCTATGAGATCCCAAGCCCAGAGCTCCTGCCTCAGGCGAGCACGCTGCTCGCGCGTCGGACCATCCACGCGTCCAAGCATGCGCGCTGTCAGAGCCCGCTGGCGCGTGCTTCTCAGGCGTCCGAACGAATGGTGACCGGCGCGCCCGAGGCTCTCGCAGCCATCACCGCCATCGATAACGATCATGTGCCGCACGAGGATCTGCAGCGGCACGCTCCTGCAGAGCGATCCGCAGCGGCACGCTCCCGCACAACGATCCCCTGCGGAACGTGATCAGGGAGGACCGCGGTGGCGGCTGAGCGGGCCATCGACGTGCCGGATGTCGGTCCTGTTGCGGGACGCGCTCCACCGACCGTCAGGTCGGCCCTCCACGCCGCGGCGCTACACCACACCGGTCAGGTACGCCCCCCTGGCTCAAGCTCAGCGACAACGGCATCCATCACCGACCGCCAGTGATCACGCTGTCGCTCCCGCTCCACCGCGTCGACCAACCGCTCCTGGTGAAAACGCAGCACGCAGCGCCCCGGCCCCGAGGCAGAAGCAGCCACCTGCACAGTGCTGTCGTGGTCCCAGTCCCGCGGCCGCCACGTCAACCGGACACGGTCATTGGGGCGAAGGCTACGAACCTCCCCGCTCGTTCCCTGAGCCGTCTCATACCACTGCCCACGCCCATCCAGGACCCGCACACCCCGCCCCAGCCAGAACGCCAGGCCCTCAGCAGAGACCACAAAGGCCCACACCTGCTCGACAGGCACCCGCACGGTCCGAGACACACCGATCTGCCACCCGGCGCCCTGCGTGCGCCCGGTGGTCGCCGGCCCGCCTGCCGGCTGCGGCTGCGGCTGGGGTGCCGTCACCGGACCGCCGCCAAGGCCGAGACCTCCACCAGCGCACCCGGCACCACCAGGCCCAGCACCCGCGCCACCGTGACCAGGGGCGGGTTCACCAGGCCGGCCAGCACCTCACCGGCCGCGGCAGCCGCTGCGCGCACGTCAGCGCCCTCCACCAGCAGGACCGACAAGCTGACCACATCGCCCCAACCGGCCCCAGCGGCCTCCAGCGCAGTGGCGACGTTGTCCATCGCCCGCCGGGTCTGAGCGGAGAGGTCTCCAGAGACCACCACGCCGGTCGCGTCCACCCCGTTCCGGCCGCCGACGTGGATGCTCACCGCACCGGGGGGCACCACCGCGACGTGGCTGAAAGGGCCGGCGACCAAGCCAGCCGGGCGCAGCAGCGTTGCACAGCTCATCGGCACACCGTGGCAGCAAACCCGGCCAGAACGCGTCAGGATTCGCCCAGGTGCAGCGAGGATGGCTCCTCGTGAGCACCGCCACGGGTCGCCGACTGCAGGTGCTGACGCTGCTGCAGTCCTTCCCCGGCATCACCGCCTCTGACCTGGCCCGCCGGCTGGGGACCAGCGAGCGCGCCGCCCGACGCCACGTGGCGGCCCTGCGCGAGCTCGGCTACCGCATCGACGCCGTCCCGGGGCGCCACGGCGGGTACACCCTGGGCGCAGGCACCAGCGCGCCCCTGCCGGTGCTGGACGCAGAAGAGGTTCTGGCTGCGGCCCTGGGGCTGCGCGCCCCCACCGGTGTCCACGGCCTCCACGGCGCTGCAGCGACGGCCCTGGCCAAGCTGACGGCGATCCTGCCCACCCGCCACCGCGCCCACCTAGAAGCTGTAGCCGCCACCACTAGCACCCCCGCCAGCATCACCGCCACGAGCACCACCCCGACTGTCATCACGAACGCCGCGTTGGGTGCAGCAACGGGTCCAGCGCCCCGGGACAGCGACCCGGCCACCTTCACCGCCTTGGCACTGGCCTGCCGCACCAAGCAGGCGGTCCGCTTCAGCCACCACCGCGCCAACACCCACGCCCCCGCACCGCCACGGGCGCGGGACACCCAGCCCCTGCAGCTGGTGACTGCCTGGGGACGCTGGTACCTGGTGGCCTGCGACCGCGGCGACACCGCCTGGCGCACCTACGCCGTTGACCGCATCAGCGACGTCCAACCCCTCGGTGTCCAGCTGGACGCGCCTGAGCCGCCGCAGGACCCGGCGGCCCTGGTCACCGCCGCCCTTCGAGCCCGCGGCCGACACCAGGTCCGTGTGCGTGTGCACACCAGCGGCGACCTCGTGGGACAGCTCATCGCCCCGGCCGCTGCTCACATCCGTGCCGACCCAGCGAACCAGGACGGCTGCCTTGTCAGCTTTGGTACCGATGACCTGGACTGGGCTGCTCGCTGGCTGGTCTACCTCAACCTCGACTTCGACGTCCTCGAGCCCGCCTCGTTGAGTCAGCACCTGCATGACCTGGGGGCGTGGCTCTGTGCCCGCTACCCCCGACCGCGCTGACGCGCCAGCCTTTTCGGGGCGGTATTGGGTCGAGGCAGGGGGTGTGTACGACACCGCACCGGTGCCCGGTCAACCATCCGCAGCGGCACGCTCCCGCAGAACGATCAGCAGCGGCACGCTCTCGCTGCACGGCCGTCAACGGTGCGACGGCTGATACCGGGTGATGGGGAACGGTCGCCGTGCCCAGGGACTCCGCCTCCCGTCCCACAACCTAAGAAGTGGGACAGTCGCTCTGCGTGATGGTCACTGCCGACCTCACGCCCAGATCGGTGCCACAGTCGAAATGGCTTGACCACCTTGACCGCGCCACCCTTGTCTGCCTTGACTGGCATGGGCGTGCGATCTAGACTTGACTCACTTGACCGTGGGGCGCCGCCGCCCGGTCACCGCAAGGAAGGGCAGCCGGATGCGAGTGCGCGGACAAGAGCTCGACGTGGCACCGGACAACTACGTCCAGCAGCTCACCGAAGCCTTCGCCCGGCGGCTGAGCGAGCGCGCCAAGGCCTGGGAGGCCCACCAGGTGACCGCCCCACCGGTGGAGGAGATCGTCGACCTCTACACCGACCTGCTCCCGGCAGCCGACTTCGCGCTGGACGCCGAGATCGGCCCGTTCTACGACACCGCCAACGCCGCCACGGTGCTCGGCGGCATCAGCAAGCAGGCCATCGCCTCACGGCGCTCCACCGGCTCGATCCTGGCCGTGCAGTCCGCCGAGGGCCGCTGGGCCTACCCCACCTTCCAGTTCGCCGGCGGCGACGTTGACCCCCGCCTGCTCCCCGCGATCCAGGCGCTGCGCGGATGCCCGCGCTGGTCGGTCGCGCTGTGGTTCGTCACCCCCAACGACGACCTGGACGAGGCCACCCCGCTGCAGTGGGCACGCACCCCCGAGCGTCCCTTAGGGCCCCTGGTCACCGCCGCCGCGCACACCGCCCGCACCTGGGCGTGAGCCCCACCACCTACTCCCGCGACCTCCCCCGACCTCGCCCAGGATGGACACCACCACGTGAGCACGCCACCGCGCTCCACCCCCGCCCAGCAGGGCCCCCCACCGAACCTGGCCGACCTGCCCACCACGACGCTGCAGGGCCGGTCGTGGTTCCGCGAACACCAGGAGCGCCCCGGTACCGGCGCCGGCTGCTGGTACTACGCCCCCCTTCCCACCGACCCCACCCGCGGCGGCCGCTTCGACCTGCCCGAGCCCGAAGGCACCTGCTACTTCGCCGACGCCGAGGTCGTCGCGGCGATGGAGCGCGTCGGGGTCTTCACCGCCAAGGGCAAGCCCGTCCCTGCCGACAACGTCACTGACCGCGTCATCAGCCAGGTCGACCCGGGCGACCTCCCAGCGGGCGCCGCGGACCTGCTGGCGCCCCAGGCTGCGACGGCTTTCAGGGTCACCGGTGAGCTGTTCACGATGCAGGACTCCTCGGTACCCCAGCACTGGGCCCGTGCCAGCCGCGCCGCCGGGCACGACGCGCTGACCTACACCCCGCGCTTCTCCCCCTTCGGGCGCGCCGTTGCCGTCTTCGGGGCCAGCGGCCCCCGCGCACAGGCCACCACCGGCCGTCGATCCCTGGCGCAGGTTCTGGCCGGTGAGGGCATCCGGATCGCGCCCATCCCCCGGACCACGGGCATGACCTTCGTCCAGGCACCGTGACCATGGCGCACTCCATCTCTCGCACCACCGCCCCGATCACCCGGGCCGGCGCCGGCGACGCAGGTCCGCTGAGCCTGGAAGACACCAGCACCGAGTGGGACATCCTCATGACCCGCGAGGACCGGTGGGTCACCTGCCGCTCGGGGATCACCGACCCCACCGAGGTGGCCCAAGAGCTGGAGTGGTTCGCCGCAGGCAACCCGTCGGGGTCGGTGACCTACTGCGTGCTGGTGCGCACCCTGGTCCTAGGTGAGCGACTGCCGGACGCTCCCCCGGAGCCGTCACCGCCTGCGTGATCGCCGAGCACCCGCGAACCGATTGTCGCGGCACCGGCCACGGGTGGCCAGAGCGCGACTGCACCCGCTGGAGCACCCCCGGTGCCGCGGGTCACCGCGCACGTCTCCGACCCCGGCACCGCCCGCTGCCCCAGCTGCCGTGCCGCGCCCGCAAGGCCCTGCAAGACCCCGTCCGGCAAGCTCGCGGCTCAGCCCCACCGTGCCCGCGGGGACGCCGCCGCGCAGCCCTACTTCGACGACGTCGCCAAGGCTCGACAGCCCGGCATCACTATCGAGCAGTTGCACAAGCAGTGGGCCGCGATGCGGGCTGCCGCCCGGCGCTGATCGTTCAGGGGGTGATGACCAGCGTGCCGGTGACCACTTGGGCACAGCCTTTCACACTGCGATAGCATCGGCTATCGCGGCGAGGAGGCAGCGTGAAGTCGATCCACAATCTCCCTGCGGCGCGAACTCTGGTGAGGCTCCATCACCAGAGCGAGATCGTCGACATGGACGAGCGCCGCGCCATGCTCAAGCTCTACACGGCTGGGACGAGCCAGCGTGAGATCGCCGCCCTGCTGGGCCTGAGCCAGCCCACGGTGAGCGGCATCCTGAGGCGAGCAGCCAACCTGCCGCAGCCGGCGGAGGGCTTCTCCAGTGCGACCCCGATGGAGACGTGCAAGCGGTACGCCGCCGGCCTGCTGACCCGCGAGCAGCTGGTTGATGAGCTGGTGCGCTTCCCCTATGCCGCGGTCGAGCGTGACCCCTTCGACGACTTCAGCCCCGACCCGCCGGGTGCGTGGTCGGAGGTGGAGGACGCCGAGGGGCTGGGGCTGATCGAGCAGGACGTCTACGAAGAGGTCTTCAACCGGCGCTACCCCTCCCCCGAAGGCCCGTGAGCAGTCCGACCGACGGTCGCGCCGGTGGAGGCTTCGGTGGCGGTGCCGGCGGCGAGGTGAGCGACCTCGACGCTGCGGTGGCCGCGCACATGGCGCAGGTGCGTCGCCTGAGCCGGGCTGGTGGTCCGCTGTCGGTGGAGGGGCCGACTGCGACGGTGAACGTCGCCGCGTGGTTTCGGGGCGGGGAGCCCACACCCCTGAGGCGGCGGCTGCACCGACAGCTCCTCGCGGAGGCCAACGCGGGCGCTGGGGACGGGCAGGATCGGCATGCCATCGTCATGGCCGGGCCCCCCGGGGCGGGCAAGTCCACGGTGCGGGTGCCCTTCATGGCCGCCGAGGGCCTAGACCCGGCCGCGTACACCGTCATCGATGCCGACTACTTCAAGGAGGGGCTGGTCCACGCGGCCCTGGCGGACGGGTCCTACGAGCGGTTCATCAAGCCCGGCGAGGTCGGTCAGCTGGAGGCTGCCGGGGAGCGGTTCTTCGCCCTGGAGATGTCGGCGCTGCTGCATGAGGAGTCCGGTCTGCTGGCGCGGGCTCAGCAGCGTCAGCTGCTGCGGGCTGGGGCCAACGTCATCCTCGACACCGTTCTGTCGAACCCTGATGGGGCCGTCGAGCTGGGCGGCCGGCTGGAGGCGGCGGGCTACACCGTGACGGTCCTGGACGTGGAGGTCTCCGCGGAGCTCTTTCAGGCGCGCATCGAGCACCGCTGGGCCCTGGCCTACCGCGAAGCCCTCACCGGGATGGGTCGCGCTGGCGGTGGGCGTTGGGTGCCCTCGGAGTACGCGCGCATGGTCTTCGACGGCCCGGAGGGGCCCGGCGGTCCCTCGCGTTCGGAGGTCGCTGCGGGGCGGCTGGCGCGGACCTGTCCGGTGGTGCTGCGTTACCAGGTGTTGCGCACTGCGGGGGGCCGGGAGCAGGTCCTCACGGGCCAGCCCCAGCTCGAGGTCGACCTGGCGCGCAGTGGCCCGGGACGGGCGCTGGTGGATGCTCCTGGTTTGGCTCGCGGCGTGGCAGCGCCACCGGGACCACCTGAACCGGGTGGCGGCCGTGAGCCGTCGGCACCGGGCCAGGATGGCCCGGACGGACCCGCCGCGGGGGCCGGCGTCGATGTCCCTGGCTGACCGGGTCACGCAGCAAGCGCAGTTCGCCAGGCGGCACCGCGCAGCACCCCCACGCCGGGGTGGACGCCTCCTCCCGGGCGGGGGCCAGACCTGGACCCGGGACGGAGGCTGCGCGGTCCTGGTCGGTCTCGCTGAGACGGCGTCCTGGTGGCGCCGTGCTGGTTCACGTCCTGGTTGACGTCATGGTCGACATCGCGGTCCTCATCGTGGTCGACGTCGACCCGTGAGCGAACAGCGGCCGCTGATGGCGATGGGTGGCGGCGCTGCCTTCACATCGCGAGGAGAACCGCTGAGCGTGAGAGCGCCCGCTGGAACCACGGCCCACGTCGAGCAGCCCTGCGCGCTCGGTGGTGCCCGTGGCGGACCAGTTCCTCCCCTCGGGACCCCTCCCCCATCCAGGGCCATCCCTAGACCCAGCCGGGGACCACGGTGACCGGGTGCGCCCGCCCGTCTGCGAACCTCAACCCCGGTTGCTCCGAGGTGTTGTACCCGCCCAGTCCAGCCCTCGCGCCGCCAGCGTCTGTCGACCCGCGTGCTCGCCACCGGACGGTTGACGCGGTGTCACCGCGACGAGGCATGCTGTCCTGATCCACGCCCCCGGCGGTGCGGCCAGGGCATCGGCGAGGACATGAACACAGGACCCCGAGCAGGCTCACGTGCAGGGCATCACCACGTTCCTGTTCATGATCGCCATTGCTGTGTTCCTGTTCTGCCTGCGGGTCTTGGCGATGATTGCCATGCTCCTGATTAGGCTGGTGTGGGCCCTGCTCCTAGCTTGCCTGAGGCTGCTGTCCTGGGTGCTGGGTGTCGTCGTTGACGGCAGTACCGAGGTGTTCGCGCGCGCCCGGGCCCGCCGGGCCTGAGCCACCCGCCGAGCCACCAGCTGAGGCCGACTCCTGGGCCTGGCCGGCAGTGTCGGCGGCAGCGTCGACGGCGATGTCGACAGCAGGGTCGGCACCGCTGGCGGCTGCGGCGGAACGGGGACGACGCGGGAACAGCTGGGTCACCTCCTCGCGGGTCAGCCCGAAGGCGTCGGTGATCTCGCGTTGGCTAAACTCGAGGTTTCGCAGCCTCTGCAGGGCATCGCGGGAGTCGGCGCTGGCGCGGCGTAGCGCTTCCAGGGACTTGGCGCCGGTGTTGATCGCCTGGCGCTTGCGTGCCAGGGCGCTCTCCTCACGCTCGAGCAGGGATCG
>Ga0325400_1001263_pt1 | contig 20612 bp, 14 predicted proteins | sample PopdelMetagenome_2_FD_205662 | JGI IMG/M metagenome (GOLD analysis project Ga0325400, IMG submission 205662) | Populus deltoides microbial communities from Bellville, Georgia, United States - Xylem-PdKOR-R1 | ecosystem: Host-associated > Plants > Phyllosphere > Stem > Wood/Secondary xylem...
CCCGGCTCCGGCAGCCGCGCCCAGGCCTCGGGCGGCAGCGGCGGCAGCGGCGCGGGCGAGGGCCAGGGGTGGGGGTTGATGCCCGTCGAGAGGTCGAGGAAAGGTTCCGGCGCCCCGGGGAAGCGCCGCCGCGCCTCCGCCAGATTCCCGCCATGCGCCACCGCCCCAGCCCGACCGGACACCATGGCCCTCACCCTCGCCGCCCTCGCCCTGATCCTCGAGGCCGCCTGCGGATACCCGGACCGGGTGTTCCGGTCCATCGGCCACCCCGTCACCTGGATGGGCGCCCTCATCGCCGTGCTGGACCGCCGCCTGAACCGCGGGGAGCACCGCCCCGCCACCCGCCGCGCCGCCGGGATCGCCGCCCTCCTCATCCTCCTCGCCGCCGCCATCCTCCCGGCGCTCGCGCTGCAATGGGCCCTCGGCGCCCTCGCCTGGGGCCTCCTCCCCCTCGCCCTCCTCGCCAGCAGCCTCACCGCCCAGCGCAGCCTGCACGACCACGTCGCCCGCGTCGCCGACGCGCTGGAGACGCACGGAGCCGCGGCCGGCCGCACCGCCGTCTCCCACATCGTCGGCCGCGACACCGCCGCCCTGGACGAGGCCGGCATCGCCCGCGCCGCCATCGAGAGCCTCGCCGAGAACGCCTCCGACGGCGTCGTCGCCCCCGCCTTCTGGCTCGCCGCCCTCGGCCTGCCCGGCGCCGCCGCCTACAAGGCCGTCAACACCGCCGACAGCATGATCGGCCACCGCACCCCCCGCCACGAGGCCTTCGGCTGGGCCGCCGCCCGCCTGGACGACCTGGTCAACCTCCCGGCCTCCCGCCTCACCGCCCTCCTCCTCACCGCCGCCGCCGCCCTCCTCCCCGGCGCCTCTCCCCGGGCCGCCTGGCACGCCGTCCGGCGGGACGCCCGCCACCACCGCTCCCCCAACGCCGGATGGCCCGAAGCCGCCATGGCCGGCGCCCTCGGCCTGTCCCTCGCCGGCCCCCGCGCCTACGCCGGCGTGATGACCGCCGACCGCCCCATGGGCGACGGCCGCCGCGACGCCACCGCCGCCGACATCCGCCGCGCCCTGCGCCTCTTCCGCGTGGCCGATGCCCTGATGATCGCGGCCATCATCGCCCTGGCCGGACTGACCATCCTCCTCGGCCGGCCCTGACGACCCAGGGGGAGGAAGAAAGAATTCACTTCCCCCTGGACCCCCTCCATCATCTTTTTCTGCTTCGTGGGAAGGTTCGGGGGCCGGTGCGCCTGAGGTCTTAGACCTCAGGCGACTGCACGCGCAGGAAAGGCGGGGCGTCGGGCGACCCAACGTGATCATCGCATTCAGCGAAGCGACGAAAGCGGGTCCAGGGGCCCCGGGGCTCCTGGCGGGAGGGTTCCAGGGAGGGCAGAGCCCTCCACGGCCCGCCCGACGAGGATCAACCCGGCTCCGCCACCGGGATCGCCGCCTCCAGCAGCGCCCCCGCCTCCAGCAGGATATCCTCCCGGTACCGCCCCGCCACGAGCTGCACCCCCATCGGCGTCGCCCCCGAGAGGTCCGTCGTCACCGTCAGCCCCGGCAGGCTCATCAGCGGCAACCCGAGTTGCGGCAGAAGCGATTCCACGATCCGCTCGAACGCCTCGGGCGATTCCAGGTCCCCCAGATCCGGGAAGGGCGGATCGGCCGCCACCGGCATGATCGCCACGGGGTAGCGCTCCAGGAACAGGCTCCACTCCCGCAGGTACCCCGCCCGCGCCTGCAGGGCGTCCTGGAAATCCTCCATCTCCGGCTGCGGGCACAGCCGCTCCATCTGCGCGAAGATGAAGTTCGCGTCCGCGTCGTTCTCCGCCGCCAGCGCCGCGTTCATCCCGCGCCGGCTCTCCGCCAGCCACAGCATCGCCTGCAGCCGCGCGGGCTCGCGCAGCTTCGGGATCGGCGTCTCCGCCACCGTCCACCCCGCATCCTGCAGCCTGCGCGCCGCGGCCCGCAGCGCCGCCTCCACCGCCGGCGCCGTCTCCAGCCCCTCCGGCCGCACGCAGAGCGCGGCGCGCTTCGGGAAGGCCGGCCCCTCCAGCGGCGCCGGCACCCACCAGGGGTCGCGCGCGTCCGGCGCCGCCATCGCCCGCAGCGCCAGGCCGAGATCCCCCACGCTCCGCGCCAGCGGCCCCGACACCGCCATCAGCTGCGCCCCGATCGCCCGTTCCGGCAGGGACGGGTTCCACGCCGGCACCCGCCCGATCGTCGGCCGCAGCCCGTGCACCCCGCAGGCATAGGCCGGATACCGGATCGACCCCCCGATATCCGTCCCGTGCGCGATCGCCCCGATCCCCGCCGCCACCGAGGCCGCCGCCCCGCCCGAGGACCCGCCCGGCGTCAGCGCCGGGTTCCGCGGGTTCCGCGTGTGCCCGTGCAGCGAGTTCCGCGTCACCCAGTGCAGCGAGAAGGCCGGCGTGTTCGTCCGCCCGATCGGCACCGCCCCCGCCTTCAGCAGGTTCGACACCACCGGGTTGTCCGCCTCCGCCACCTTGTCGCGCTGGATCCGCAGCCCGTTGGTGGTCGCGTAGCCCTTCTGGTCCACGTTCACCTTGGTGGTGATGGGAACCCCCGCCAGCGGCCCCGGATCCTCCCCGCGCGCCAGCGCCGCGTCCACCGCCCGTGCCGCGTCCAGCGCCGCCTCCGGCATGAACTGCACCACGGCGTTGATCGCCGGATTGGCCGCCTCCAGCCGGGCCAGGGCGTCCCGCGCCACCTCCTCGGCCGAGAGGTCACGCCGGCGGATGCGATCCGCGATCTCGCTCGCCGTCAGGCGCCAGGTCTCGCTCATGGGGCGACATAGGAGGCGCGACGGGGCGGCTTGTCCATGCGCCGCACGGCCTCGCCCCGCCCGGAAGCCCGCGCGTCCCGGAGAGGATTGCCCGCGGCCCGGCCGCCACCTAGCCTTTCCCCCGCAGGGCCCGCGCCACACGAGGGGAAGCCGCATGCACATCGCCGTCATCGGCAACGGCATCCTCGGAAGCTGCTGCGCGGCCTGGCTCCAGCGGGACGGGCACGCCGTCACCTTCGTCGATCCGCTCGGGCCGGCCGAGGCCACCTCCTTCGGCAATGCCGGCTCCCTCTCGCCCTCGGCCTGCCTGCCCGTGGGGATGCCGGGGATGTGGAGGAAGGCCCCGCGCTGGCTCCTCGACCCGCTCGGCCCGCTCTCCGTCCGCTGGCGCTACGCGCCCGTCGTGACCCCCTGGCTGCTGCGCTTCCTCCGCGCGAGCGAGCCGGCGCAGGTCGTCCGCATCGCCACCGCCCTCCGCGGCCTGCTGGCCCCGATCTTCGAGTGCTACGAGCCCCTGCTGCAACGTGCCGGCGGCACCTCGCTGATGACCCGCGGCGGCTGCCTCTACGTCTACTCCTCCGAGGCGGTGGCGCGGCAGTGGCGCTGGGGCATGGACCTCCGCCGCTCCCTCGGCGTCGACCTCCGCGAGGTGGGCGAGGAGGAGCTGGCCGCGCTGGAGCCGGACCTGCGGGGCCGCTTCCGCTTCGGCCTGCTGGCGCCCGAGAACGGCTCGGCCACCGATCCCGCCGCCCTCACCCGCGCCATCTTCGAGCGCTGCGTCGCGGACGGCGCCGCCGTGGTCCGCGCCCGCGCCACGGGCTTCCGCCGCCGCGGCACGGAGGTCGCGGCCGTGCGCCTGGACGGCGGGCGGGAGGTGGCGTGCGACGGGGTGGTGCTGGCGGGCGGCGCCTGGTCCGCCGCGCTCGCGCGGCCGCTCGGCCCTTCCATCCCGCTGGAGACGCAGCGCGGCTACCACGTCACCGTCGCCAGCAACAACCTCGGCCTGCGCCACACCGTCATGGCGGTGGAGCACAACATGATGGTGAACCCGATGAGCATGGGGCTGCGCCTCGCGGGATCGGTGGAGTTCGCCGGGCTCGAAGCCCCGCCCGAATACGCCCGGGCCGACGTGCTGCTGGCGCGGGGGAAGGAGATGTTCCCCCACCTCGACACCTCCAGCACCACGCAGTGGATGGGCCACCGCCCCTGCCTGCCGGACAGCCTGCCGGTGATCGGCCCCGCCCCGCGCGCGGGCAACGCCTGGTTCGCCTTCGGTCACGGCCATGTCGGCATGTGCGGGGCGGCGAGCACGGGGCGGGAGGTGGCGAACCTCGTCGCCGGCCGCGCGCCGGGGATCGACCTCGCGCCCTTCTCCCCCCTCCGCTTCGCCTGAGGACGCCGCGGCCCGCTTCCTGCAACCACCGCCGCGCCACCCCTTTGGAGCGAGGACCGGATGCCCCCCCTCATCGGCCGCCGCGGCCTCGGCCTCGGCACGATCGGCCTGGCCGCCGCGCCCGCCGCCCTCGCCCCCGCCGCCCTCGCCCAGGGGGCCGCGTGGCCCGGCCGCCCGATCCGCCTCGTCGTGCCCTTCCCGCCCGGCGGCAGCACCGACGTGCTGGCGCGCCGCCTGGCGGAGCGCATGGCCGCCTCCCTGGGCCAGCCCGTCGTCGTCGAGAACCGCCCCGGCGCCGGCGGCACGACCGGCGCGGACCTCGTCTCCAAGTCCCCGCCCGACGGCACCACGCTGCTGATGGGCGTGACGGGCAGCAACGCCATCGCGGCCAGCCTCTTCCCCAACCTCCCCTACGACCCCGTCACCGGCTTCGCCCCCATCGCCCGCGTCGTCTCGGCACCCCTCGTCGTCGCCGTGAACCCCGGGATCGGCGTGCAGGACCTCGCCGGCTACGTCGCGGCGGCCCGGGCCGCCCCGGGCGGCATGACCTACGCCACGCCGGGCAACGGCACCTCGATGCACCTGACAGGCGTGATGTTCGGCCTCGCCGCCGGGGTGGAGCTGACCCACGTGCCCTATCGCGGCACCGCCCAGGCGACGACGGACCTGATGGCCGGCCGGGTGAGGTCCAGCTTCGGCGACCTCCTCGTCCTCCTGCCGCAGATCCGCGCGGGCACGGTGCGCGCCCTCGCCGTCACCGGCGCCGCGCGCCACCCGCTCCTGCCGGAGGTCCCGACCGTGGCCGAGTCCGCGCTGCCCGGATTCGAGCCCGGGTTCGAGGCGGAGTCCTGGCAGGGCGTCTTCGCACCGCCCGCCACGCCGCCCGCGATCCAGGCGCGCCTGCACGCGGAGGTCGCGCGCGCCATGGAGGCGCCTGACATCCGCGACTTCTTCGCCGGCCAGGGCTTCCGCGTGGAGGCCACCGCCCCCGACGACTTCGCCGCCTTCGTGCGGGCGGAGGTCGCGAAATGGGGCAAGGTGGTGCGCGAGGGCGGCGTGAAGCTCGACTGACGGAGAACGGCGGCTTGGACATCGGCATCGACGTCGGCATCGACATCGGGGGCACCTTCACGGACGCGGTGCTGCGCGGCGGGGACGGGTCCCTGCGCTCCCTCAAGGTGCCGAGCACGCCGGACGATCCCGCCCGCGCCGTGGGCCACGCGCTGCACCGCCTGCTCGGCGAGGGCGGCGCCGGGGCCGTGCGCCGCTTCCTGCACGGCACCACGGTGGCCACCAACGCCATCCTGGAGGGCACGGCCGCCCCGGTCGGCCTCATCACCACGCGCGGCTTCGCCGACGTGATCGAGCTCGGCCGCATGACCCGCGCCTCCAACTACAGCCTTCTCTTCGGCCCGCAGACGCCGGCGGCGCTGATCCCGCCGGAGCGGCGGATGGAGGTGACGGAGCGCATCGGCGCCGACGGCACGGTCTGGGCGCCGCTCGACGAGGCGGAGGTGGCCGAGGCCGCGCGGGCGCTGGAGGCGTCGGGCGCGAAGGCCGTGGCGATCGGCTTCCTCTTCGCCTTCCTCGATCCCGCGCACGAGCGGCGCGCGCGGGAGATCGTGCGGGCGACCTGCCCGGGCCTGGCCGTCTCCCTCTCCTCCGACGTGGACCCCGCCCCGCGCGAGTACGAGCGCCTCTGCGCCACCGCCTTCGACGCCGCCCTCAAGCCGGTCATGAGCGACTATCTCGGCCGCATCGAGACCCTCCTCGGCGCGGCCGGCGTCGCCGCCCCGCTGCAGGTCATGCACTCCCGCGGCGGGCTGCTCGGCGCGGCCGCGGCGCGGGGCAAGCCCATCCGCCTCACCCTCTCCGGCCCCTCGGCCGCCGCCATCGGCGCCGCCGCCGTGCTGCGGGAGGCCGGGTACCCGGACGGTGTCTCCATCGACGTCGGCGGCACCAGCGCGGATGTCGCGGTGATCCGCGGCGGCGCCCCGGCGCTGCGCATGGACGGGATGATCGGCACCTTCCCCGTGCGCGTGCCGACCGCGGACGTGCTGGCCGTCGCGGCCGGCGGCGGCTCCATCGCCTGGATCGACGACGCCGGCGGGCTGCGGGTCGGGCCGCGCTCGGCCGGCGCGGCGCCGGGCCCCGCCTGCTATGGCCGCGGCGGCACCCGCCCCACGGTGCTGGACGCCTCCGTCGTGCTCGGGCTCGTGGACCCCGCCCGCTTCGCCGCCGGCGAGCTGCCGCTGGACGCGGAAGCCGCGGCCGAGGCGATCGGGCGCGAGATGGCCGCCCCCCTGGGCCTGGGCGTGCGCGAGGCGGCGGTGGCGATCCACCGCATCATCGACGCCACCATGGCCGAGGCCGTGCGCGCCGTGACGGTGGCGCGCGGCGTGGACCCCCGCGCCCTGCCCCTGGTCGCGGCCGGCGGCGGCGGCGGCCTGCACGCCGCCGCCATCGCGGAGGACCTCGGCCAGACCCGCATCGTCGTCCCCGCCGCCCCCGGCGTTCTGGCCGCAACGGGCCTGCTGGACGCCCCGTTGGAGCACGACGCCACCAGAGGCTTCGGCCGCCCGCTGGACGACCTGCCGGAGAGGGCGCTGCGCGCCGCCATCGCCGCGCTGGTGGCCGAGACCGGCGCGGCGATGGCCGCCGAAGGCGCCGACCCCGCGGAGGCGGAGGTGGTGCTGACCGCCAGCGCCAGCTTCGTCGGCCAGGGGCACGGGCTGGAGGTTCCGCTGGACCCGGAGACCGAGGCGCCCCGTGCCGCCATCCGCGACGGCTTCGTCGCCCTGCACCACACGACCTACGGCCACGCGCGGGAGGCCCCGGTGCGGCTGATCGCCCTGCGCGCCGTGCGGCGCCTGCGCGCCCTCCCCGTCGCGCCCCGCCCCACCGCGGGGGGCGACGCCGCCAGGGGCCGCCGCCTCGCCGTGATCGGCGGCCTGGCCGGGGAGGTGACGGTGGTGCCGCGCGCCGCGCTGCGCCCCGGCGAGGTCCTGCCCGGCCCCGCCATCGTCGAGCAGGACGACACCACCGTCGTCATCCCCGCCGGATGGCGCGTCACGGCGCATCCCGCCCACCTGCTGATGGAGCGCCTGCCTTGAACGCCGAGCGTCCCCCCGACCGCATGGACCCCGCGACGGTGGAGATCGTCCGCCGCCGGCTGGAGGCGATCGCGGAGGAGATGCAGGCGGTGATGCTGCGCTCCGCCGTCTCCCCCATCGTGCGCGAGGCGAACGACGCCTCGGCGAGCCTCTTCCTGCCGGACGGCACGCTGATCGCGCAGTCCGTCTCCCTGCCGCTGCTGCTCGGCGCGCTGATGCCGGCCGTCGCCTGCATGATCCGCGACTTCCCCGTGGCGGAGATGCGGCCCGGCGACGTGCTGCTGATGAACGATCCCTACGACGGCGGCACGCACATCCCGGACGTGTCGCTGCTGGTGCCGGTCTTCGCGGAGGGGCGGGTGATCGCGCTGGCCGGCGCCATCGTGCACCACCAGGACCTCGGCGGCATGACGCCGGGCTCGCTCCCCACCGCCGCGACCGAGATCTTCCAGGAAGGGCTGCGCCTGCCGCCGCTCCGCCTGCGCCGGGACGGGGTGACGGACGCGCAGATCACCCGGATCATCGCCCTCAACACCCGCACGCCCGAGGCCGTCCTCTGGGACCTGGACGCCCAGATCGCCTGCTGCGACCTCGCCGCGGCGCGGATGGCGGAGCTGGCCGCGCGCCTCGGCGCCGGCCCGCTCGCCGCCATGATGGCGGAGCTGGTCCGCCGGGCCGAGGCCGCCACCCGCGCCGCCATCCGCGCCATCCCCGACGGCTCCTGGACCTACGAGGACGCGCTCGACAACGACGGCGTGGAGCTCGACCGCCCCGTGCCCATCCGCGTGCGCGTGACCGTGGCGGGGGACGCCATGCGCTTCGACTTCACCGGCACCGCCCCGCAGGTGCGCGGCCCCGTGAACGCGGCGCCGGCCGGCGTGATGGCGGGCTGCTTCTTCGCGCTCCGCGCCGTCACCGGCCCGGACATCCCGAACAACGGCGGCTGCGCCCGCCCGCTGAGGGTGATCCTGCCGGAGGGATCGCTGCTGAACCCCCGGATGCCCGCGGCCCTGAACGCCCGCACGGGCACGGTGAAGCTGGTGACGAACGCCATCCTCGGCGCCCTGGCCGAGGCCCTGCCGGACCGCATCCCCGCCGCCAATTCCGGCTGCTCCACCGTCATGGCGCTCTCGGGCCGCCGGGCGGACGGATCGGCCTGGGTGGTCACGGAGATCCTCTCCGGCGGCAGCGGGGGATCGATGCACGCGCCGGGGGTGAACGGCGTCTCCACCGATGTCGGCAACACCATGAACCTGCCCGTGGAGGCGATGGAGACGGACGCGCCCGTGCGCGTGCACCACCTCCGCGTCCGCCGCGGCTCCGGCGGCGCCGGGCGGCACCCGGGCGGGGCCGGGATCGGCCGGGAGTACGAGGTGCTGCGCGGCCCGCTCACCCTCACCTTCCGGGGGGAGCGGCACAATCACGCCGCCCGCGGCGCCGCCGGCGGCGGGGACGGCCGCGTCGCGGAGGCCACCGTCATCCGCGCCGACGGCGCGCACGAGGCGGTGCGCTCGAAGCTGACGACGGTGCTGAACACGGGCGACCGGCTGCGGATGGGCACCGCCGGCGCCGGAGGCTGGGGAACCCCGACATGAGACGCGCACTCGCATCGCTGATCCTCGCCGCCGCCGGCCTGGCGTCGCTCGCCCCGCCCGCCGCGGCGCAGCTCGACCCCACGCGCACCGTGCGGGTGATCGTCGGCTACGCGCCCGGCGGCTCCTTCGACGTGAACGGCCGCATCCTGACGGACGCGCTGAGGGAACAGCTCGGCATCACCGCCATCGTGGAGAACCGCCCGGGCGCGGCCGGCACCATCGGATCGGACGTCGTGGCCAAGGCGCCGCCGGACGGCTCCGTGCTGCTGGTCGGCGGCGCGGGGTCGCACGGCGTCACCCCCGCCATCCGCCGCAACCTGCCCTTCGACACGGCGCGGGACTTCACGGCCATCGGCCGCATCGCCGAGTTCGCCAACGTCATGGTGGTCGGCGCGAACGCCCCGGCACGGACCGTGCAGGAGTTCGTCGCCTGGGGGCGCACCCAGCCGCAGGGGGTCAACTTCGGCTCCCAGGGCGCGGGCACCTCGATCCACCTGACCGGGGAGATGTTCCGCCTGCGCTCGGGCCTGGCGATGACCCACGTGCCCTATCGCGGCAGCGCGCCCGCGGTGCTCGACCTCCAGGCCGGCCGCATCGGGGTGATGTTCGACAACCTGCCCAACGTCTTCGGCCAGATCGGGGGCGGCACGCTGCGGGCGCTGGCCGTCACCAGCGGCACCCGCCTGCCCTCCCTGCCGGACGTGCCGACCATGGCCGAGGCGGGCGTGCCCGACTTCGTGGTGACGAGCTGGGTGGGCATCTTCGGCCCGGCGAACATGAACCCCCGCACCGTGGCGCAGCTCTCCGACGTGATCGTGAGGGCCGTCGCCGCGCCCGAGGGGCAGGCCCGGCTGCGCACCATCGGCGCCACCCCCGCCCCGGCCCCCGCCGCCGATTTCGACGCGGTCTGGCGCGCCGACATGCGCCGCTGGGCGGAGGTGGTGCGCGACGCGAAGGTGGAGGTCGAGGAGTAGCCCCGGGGATCAGGCCTTCCGGACGTTGTGGAACAGCGGGAAGCCGTTCGGGATTCCCGTCACGCTCCGCAGGAAGGCGGTGGGCTGGTAGTACAGGCCCGTCGGCAGGTACGGCACGTCCTGGAAGGCCTGGAGCTGGATGTCCCGCACCAGCCGCTTCTGCTGCTCGGGGTCGCCGGCGTCCATGAACTGATCGCGCAGCGCCTCGATCCTCGGCAGGTCCGGCCAACCATAGGTGCCGGACCGGCCGGGCCCGCGGACATAGGACTGCGTCGCCGGGTTGATGGCGATGACGCCGGGGATGACGTTGGCCCAGACGCTCCAGCCGCCGGCGTCCAGCCCGCCCTGGTTCGCCAGGCGGCTGGCGACGGACCCCCAGTCCGAGGCCTGGTAGTCCAGGTTGATGCCGACGCGCCGGAACATGTCGCCCGCGATCTCGCTCTGCGCGTTCAGCACGGCGAGGTCGGTCGGCACCAGGAAGAGCACGCGCTCGCCCTTGTAGCCCGCCGCCTCCAGGTCGCGCTTCACCTTCTCGAGGTTCGGCGCGCCGCTCATCGTCTCCAGCCCCGCCTCCGTCGCGAAGGGGCTGCCCGGCAGGAAGAAGCCGCAGCGGGCGTTCCAGAGGCTGGGGTCGCTCCCCATCACCGCCGTCATGTAGTCGGCCTGGTTGATGCCGGCGAGGAAGGCGCGGCGGATGGCCGGGTTGTCGAAGGGCGGCTGCAGGTGATTGAAGCGGATCATGCCCATCGTGCCGGCCCGGTCCTTCACCTCCACCTGGATGTTGCTCCGGCGGCGCAGCAGGGGCAGCAGGTCGGGGGCCGGGCTCTCCCACCAGTCCACCTCGCCCTGCTGCAGGGCGGCGGCGGCGGTGGCGGCATCGGGCAGCGTGTGCCACTCGACCCGGTCGAGATAGGGGATCTTCGGCCCGGCCAGGAAGCTCGGCGTCCCGTCCGGGCGCGGCCTGTAGCCGGCGAAGCGCTCGTACACGGCGCGCGAGCCCGCCACGCGCTCCGCCGCCACCCAGCGGAAGGGGCCGCTCCCTACCACCTCCGTCACCTGCGTCGTCGGCGGCAGGCCCGCCAGGCGCGCCGGCATGATCGGACAGAAGGCGGAGGGCTTGGCCAGCGCCGTCGCCAGCATCGGGAAGGGCCTGCTCAGCCGGATCTGGAGGACGCGGTCGGAGAGGGCGTTCATCTCCAGCGTCGCGGCCCGGATGTTCCGGCCCAGCACGTCCGCCCGGGACCAGCGGTCGATGCTGGCGATGCAGTCCCGCGCGAGCACCGGCGTCCCGTCGTGGAACGTCAGCCCCTCGCGCAGCGTGATCCTCCAGCTCCTGCCGTCATCCTCGACGACGTGGCCCTCGGCCATCTGCGGCTGGACGTTCAGGCTCTCGTCCAGCCCGTAGAGCTGATCGTAGACGAGCATGCCGTGGGTGCGCGTCACCAGCGCCGTGTTGAACACGGGATCGACGAGGGTGAGGTCCGCCGACGGCACGAACCGCAGCACCTTGGCGCCCTGCGCCAGGGCGGGGCCCGCCAGGGGGGCGGCGCCGAGCGCGGCGCCCGCCTTGAACATGTCGCGTCGCTTCATGGTGCTCTCCTCGTCGGGGATGGGGTGTTACGCGCGCAGGGATCTCGCCGGTCGGCCCGCCGGAGCGGACGGTGTGAAGGGGTCAGCCCGCCAGGGGCGGGCGGTGCTGCGTCCAGGGCCGCGCGGCCTCGAAGGCCGCGCTGGCCTGCAGCACGCCGAGGTCGTCGAAGCGACGCCCGACGACCTGCAGGCCGACGGGGAAGCCGGCCTCCGTGAAGCCGCAGGGGATGCTGGCGGCCGGGTTGCCCGACCAGTTGAAGGGGTAGCTGAACTCGGCCCAGCTCAGCCAGTCCCAGGGGTGCTGCGGCCAATGCTCGGGTTGCAGCCGGTCGGCCGGGAAGGCCGCCACGCTGACCGCCGGGGTCAGCAGGAGGTCGAACCCTTCCATGAACTCGTGGATGGCCTGGCAATAGGCGAAGCGCCGCTCCCGCATCGCCATGAACCGGGACACCGTGAAATCCGTCGTCGTGCGGATCATGGCGACGAAGCCCGGGTCCATCCGATCCTCCCATTCCGGCAGGTACTTCAGCCGCGCGCTGAAGGTGGCCGGCCAGAAGAAGCGCGCCAGCTCCGGGCCGAGCCCGCCCCAGGACGGGGTGACGGTCTCCACCCGCGCGCCCATGGCCTCGAAGGCGACCACGGCACGGGCGACGGCCTCGGCCACCTCGGGGTCCACGCGGGCATGGCCGAGATCGGGGCTGTAGGCGATGCGCCGGCCGCGCATCTCGGCGGGAAGCCGCGCGGCGTAATCCTCCGCCGGCGCCTCCAGCGAGGTGTAGTCCCAGGGGTGCGGGCCGGCCATCGCCCGGAGCATCCGCGCCGCATCCGCCACCGTCCGCGTGAGCGGGCCGATATGGGTCGCCAGGTCGTTGTTGGACATCGGCCAGTTCGGCACCCGCCCATGGGTCGGCTTCAGCCCGTAGACGCCGCTGAAGTGCGCGGGCATGCGGATGGAGCCGGCGCCGTCGCCGCCCTGGTGCAGCGGCCCGTACCCCACCGCGGCCGCGACGCCCGCGCCGGAGGAGGAGGCGCCGGCGTTGTAGCCGGCCTTCCAGGGATTGCTGGTGACCCCGTAGACCGGCGCCTCGCTGACCCCCTTCCAGCCCCATTCGGCCGAGGCGGTCGTCTTGCCCAGCACGACGCAGCCGGCCTCGTAAAGCCGCGTGACGCAGGGCGCGTCCACCTCCGGGACCGTGCCTTCCAGGATGCGCGTGCCGAAATCGGTCCGGATGCCCCTGGTGTGCTGCAGGTCCTTGATCGTGACCGGCACGCCCTCCAGCGGCCGCGGCTCGCCGCGCCCCCAGCGCGCCTCCGACTCCCGCGCCGCCGCGCGCGCGTGCTCCGACGCGGTGCGCGCCATGGCGTTGACGCCGGGATCGGTGCGATCGACGTGCCGCAGGATCGCTTCCGTGACCTCGACGGGCGAGACGGACCGGTTCCGGTAGAGGGAGAGCAGCGCGTCCGCCGACAGGAAGCCCAGATCCGCGTCCGTCATCGGCGTCTCTCCGTGGGGGCAAGGGGCGTTGCGGGACGGGGCAATCGGCGTGCCATCCCCTGCCGCCCGATCAAGGAAGGGCCTCCGCCGCGTCCGCCCCCACCGCGTCCGCCCCGAACACCGCCGGGTCGTAGACGGGCGTGGGGATACCCTCCATCCGCGCCTTGAGCTGGATGGCCAGGAGGCGCGAGGTGAAGCGGATCTGCTGGAGGTTGCCGCCCTGCAGCCAGAGCCCCTCCTGGCGCGTCGGCTTCCACATGTTGCGCAACTCGCCGGCCCAGGGACCGGGATCGCGCCGCGTGCCGGAGCCCAGCCCCCAGACGGGCCCGACCCGCCGCGCCGCCTCCTCGGAGACGAGGCCCGCGATCCAGCGCTCCATCGGCTCGAACCCCGTCGCGTAGACGACGAGGTCGGCCGGAAGCACCGTCCCGTCGCTCAGCGCCACGCCCTCGGGCAGGATGCGGGAGACCTCCACCCGGCTCCTCAGCTTGACGTCGCCGCGGATGACGAGGTCGGAGGCGCCGACGTCGATGTAGTAGCCGGAGCCGCGGCGCAGGTACTTCATGGAGAGGCCGCTCCCGTCCTCGCCGAAGTCGAGCATGAACCCCGCCGCCTCGAGCCGCCGGTAGAACCCGGCATCCTCCTGCCGGATCCTGTCGTAGAGGGCCCGGTGCATCGCCGGCAGGATGGCGTAGGGCCGCGAGGCCGCGATGAAGTCCGCCTCCTCCGTGCCGATCCCGGCCTCCAGCGCGTCCTCGGAGTAGAGCTTGTAGCCGAAGTGGCGGAGCTGGGTCTCGGCGCGCACCACGAGGGTGGAGGAGCGCTGCACCATCGTCACGTCCGCGCCGCACTCCCACAGCTCCGCCGCGATGTCGTGTGCCGAGTTGTTCGAGCCGATGACCACGCAGCGCCGGCCGGCGAAGCCCTCCCCGCCGCGATAGGCGCTGGAATGGAGCTGGACGCCCCGGAACGTCTCCGCCCCCTCGTAGGCCGGCACCTGCGGCGCGCCGGACATCCCCGTGGCGAGGACGAGCTGCTTCGGGCGCAGCGTGACCGGCCGCCCCTCCCGGCGAAGGGTGACCTCCCACTCCCCCCTGCCCTCGTCGTAGCGCGCCGCCTCGGCCCGGGTGGAGCCCCAGATGTCCAGCTCCATCAGCCCGGCATAGGCCTCCAGCCAGTCCGCCATCCGGTCCTTCGGCGTGAAGACCGGCCAGTGCTCGGGGAAGGGGAGGTAGGGAAGGTGGATGGCCCATACGGGGTCGTGCAGGCAGAGCGTGCGGTAGCGCCGCCGCCAGGCGTCGCCGGGCCGGGGATGCGCGTCCACGATCAGCGCCGGCACGCCCAGCCGGCGCAGCCGGGCGCCGAGCACGATCCCGCCCTGCCCGCCGCCGACGACGAGGACGTGGGGCTGCTCCGTCGTCCCGAGGGCCCGGGCCTCCCTCTCCCGCCCCTCCCGCCAGCTCTCCCGGCCCCGGACGGCCCCGTGCGCCACCCCCGCCTCGCGCGTCCGGCCGGCCCTCTCCTCGTGCCCCTTCAGCGCCAGCGCGGCCGTCATCAGCGTCCAGCACCGCCCGTCCCGCAGGCGGAGATGGCCGCGGGCACGGAGCGCCCCCGTCTCGAAGCGGAACCAGGCCTCCGTGACCGCCCCGTCCGTCCTCGCCGTGCCCGGCTCCAGCCGGAAGCCGGCCGCCTCCGCGCGGGGGAGCGTCGCCTCCAGCATGGCCTGGATCGCCCCGGGCCCCTCGAAGGTCGCGATGGACCAGGTGAAGGGCAGCAGGTCCCGCCAGAAGCTCTCGTTGCCGAACAGCGCCGCCGCGCCCGCCGCGTCGCGCGTCGCGATCCGTCCCGCCAGCGCCGCGAGCCACGCGCCCGCCAGAGCCTCGGCCGCCGGGGTCTCGGCCGCCAGGGTCTCGGCCGCCAAAGCCTCGGCCGCCAGAGCCTCCGCCGCCTGCGCCGTCACCGCCGCCCGCCCCTCAGCGGCCCGCCGCCCGGATCGCCTCGACCAGCGGCTGGATCTTCGCCACCGGCTGCACCGAATCGCGCCGGGCCTTGAGCGCCGCGAAGGCGTCGTCCGTGCGCTCCAGCGTCAGCCGGACATCCGCCTCGGTCAGGGCGGCGCAGACGAACATGTTGTGGTAGGGGCTGAGATAGACCCCGCGCTCCAGCGCCTCCGACACCCAGGCGTAGCCGAAGCGGAAATCCGGATCCTCCTCGAACAGGATCTGCGGCATCTGCGCCGGCCCGGTCTGGCGCAGGGTGAAGCCGTGCGCCGCCGCCTGCTGCTGCAGCCCGTCGCGCAGCGCGGTGCCCCGCGCGACCGTCCGCTCCAGGTAGTCCGTCTCGCGGATGGCCCGCATCGTGGCCACGCCCGCCGCCATCGGCACGGCGGAGAACCAAAACGACCCCGTGGCGACGATGGAGCCGGCGGCCTGCCGCGCCCTCTCCGCGCCGAGCAGGGCGGAGACCGGCTGCCCGTTCGCGATCGCCTTGCCCCAGCAGCTCAGATCCGGGGAGACGCCGTAGGCCTCGATGCTGCAGTCCCGGTCCAGCCGGAATCCCGCGCGCACGTCGTCCACGATCAGCAGCGCCCCCGCCCGGTCGCAGGCCTCCCGCGCGAACTGAAGGAAGGCGGGGTCCGGCAGGAACTGGTCCTGGAAGACCTCGTGGCGGAAGGGCGTGACCAGGATCCCCGCCAGGTCGTCCCCGGCCGCCCGCACCGCGTCGGCGAGGCTCCCGGCGTCGTTGTAGCGGAAGTGGATCACGTGCGCCTTGTCCTCGGGCATGAGCCCGCGGCTGGCGCGCTGGATCGCCCAGCCCGACGCCCCGTGATAGGTCCCCCGCCCGACCAGGATCTTGCCGCGCCCCGTGAAGGCGCGGGCGGTGGCCACCGCCATGGAGGTCGCGTCGGTGCCGTTCTTGCAGAACATCGCCCAGTCGGCGTGGGAGACCTGCGCGACCATCGCCTCGGCGAAGGCGACCATCGCCTCGCCCGGCCCGGTCATGGTGTCGCCCAGTGCCCGCTGCGCCGCCGCGGCAGCGTCGATGCCGGCATGGCCGTAGCCGAATAAATTCGGCCCGAAGGCACACATGTAGTCGAGGTACTCGTTCCCATCGACGTCCCAGAGCCGCGCGCCCTCGGCCCGCGAGAAGAACTGCGGATAGCCCTCCGGCAGGAGCGCGGTGGACTCGTGGCCGTACATCCCGTTCGGGATGACGGCGCGGGCCCGCTCCATCAGCGCGGTCCCGTGCGAGAGGGTTCTGGCCATCTACCACGCCTTCATTTGCCGATTTAAATCGATTAGAGGAGACGGGCCGTCCGGCTGTCAATCGCTTTGTCCCGCGGCGGGGACGGGCCGCGGGGGAGAGGGGAGCCATGGCCGAACCACGCCCGGACACGCCGCGACGGCCGCTGAGGGCGCGCGGCCTCTCCCGCTACGAGGCCCTGCTGGACGCCGTGGACGCGCTGGTGCGGGACCGCCCGCCGGCCTCGATCAGCCTCCAGGACGTCGCGCGGGAGGCCGGGGCGCCGCTCGCCTCCGTGTACCACTACTTCCCCAACAGCACGGCGGCGCTCCTGGGCCTGGCGCAGCGCCACCACCGCCGGTTCGAGGCCGTGTACGAGGAACCCATCGCGGCGGTGCCGGAGGCCTGGACGGAGCTGAACCGCCTCTGGGCCGCCCGCGCGCGCCGCGTCTACGAGACCCACCCGACGACGATGCGCCTCTTCCTCGGGGCCGACGTCGCCGGCCGCGTCCGGGACGCCGATCTCAGCGCCAACCGGCGCTTCGGCGAGCACCAGTACCGGCTGCTGCGGCAGCACTTCCTCATCCCCGAGGACCCCGGGCTCGTCGACAAGCTGGCGATCGGGGTCACGATCAGCGACGCGATCTGGTCCCTGTCCTACATCCGGCACGGCCGCCTGACCGACGGGATGGTGGAGGAGGCCGCGCGGGCGAAGGAGGCCTACCTCGCCGCCTTCATCCCCCTGCGCGCCGCCCGGCGGACGGAGGCCGCGACGGCGGCACCGGAGGGCTGACGCCCCGTCCCCACCCGCGCATCCCGGGCCGGCCGGCGGCTCAGGCCCGCCGCCCCCGCGCGATGTCGAGGAACACCGCCTCCAGGTCGTCGCGGCCGTAGCGGTCCAGCAGCTCGGCGGGCGATCCCTCGTCCACCAGACGGCCCTTCCTGAGCATCAGCACGCGCCCGCAGAGCCGCTCCACCTCCGCCATGTTGTGGGAGGCCAGCAGGATCGCGCAGCCGCTCTCGTCCCGGTAGCGCTCCAGCCAGCCGCGCACCCAGTCCGCCGTATCGGGGTCGAGGCTCGCGGTGGGCTCGTCCAGCAGCAGCAGGTCCGGCCGGTTGATGAGGGACTTGGCCAGCGCCACCCGCGTCTTCTGTCCCGCCGAGAGGTCGCCCGCCGGCCGCCCCAGCAGATCCCCGAGATCCAGCTCCTCCGCCAGCGCCTCGATCCGCCGCGCCGGCTCCGGCACGTCGTAGAGATGGGCGTAGACCGTCAGGTTCTCCCGCACGCTCAGCCGGTGCGGCAGGGCGATGTAGGGGGAGGAGAAATTGGCCCGCGCGAGCGCCGCGAAGCGGTCCCGCGCCATGTCGTGCCCCAGCACCCGCACCCGCCCCGCGCTCGGGATCAGCAGGCCCAGCAGCATGGCGATGGTGGTGCTCTTCCCCGCGCCGTTGCCGCCCAGCAGACCCCAGGTCGCCCCGCGCGGCAGGGCGAAGGAGAGCGAGTCCACCGCCGTCACCGCGCCGTAGCGCTTCGTCAGCCCCTCCGCCTCGATGGCGGGGGCGATGGCGGCGGGCGCGGCGGGGTCGGATCGTCCCATGGGACCGGGGATAGGCCGGATCGGGCCGCGTTGGAACCGGGCCGCTCCTGCCGCAGGTGCCGGTCGGTCGCGCGGCCCTGGAAGAGGGTGATCCCGTTCTCCCAGCCCCAGGCGATCGCTGCCGCCCCGTCCGCCCCCGTCAGCACCACCGGCACGCCCGCCCCGGCCAGCGCCGCCACCGGCCCGGGCCGCGACGGCAGGGCATCCGACCAGGCCAGGCGGATCATCCCCGCGCCCGTCCGCCCCGGCGGCAGCAGCGCCACCGCCGCCCCGTCCGGCGCCTCCATCGCCAGCCCGTAGCCCCGGCCCAGCGCGAGGTCCCGCCCCAGGGCGAAGCCGGCGGGGTCCGACAGGATCTCCGCCGCCGGGATGCCCAGAGTCAGCATCGGCCGCACCGCGCCCGGCAGCCGCGCGTCCAGCGCCAGGAAGGCCTCGGACGTCAGGGCGGCGACGGAGAGGGAGAGGTGCAGCGGCCGCGGCGCCGCCAGCCATTCCGGCCGCGCCACCCCCGCCAGCATCCGCAGCTCCAGCGCGAGCCGCAGCCGCGCCGCCAGCGCCGGCACCGCCTCCAGCCCCCGGCCCGGCAGCAGCCGGTCCCGCAGCGCCCCGGCCATCGGCGCCACCGACTCCGCCAGAAGGTCGGACCCGCCATCCGGATGCAGCCGCAGCACGGATTGCCGGCGCAGATAGGGGGCGGGATCGGCGCGGGCCAGGGCGGGCAGCACGGCGGCCAGCGCCTCCGCCTCCAGCGGCGGCCGGTCGGGGGCGGGCGCGGCCGCCCGCGGCGCCAGCCCCAGGCACTCCTCCAGCCCCGCCAGCAGCGCGCCCGATTCCTCCGGCAGCCGCATCCCCCGCACCACCCCGGCCAGCACGGCCGGCTCCGCCGCCCCGTCCAGCACCCGCATCACGGCGGGGCGGAGCGTGTCGGGCGGCGCGGTCGCCACGGCCATGTCGCCGTCCGGCAGGTGGAAGACCCGCGCGCGCCGGGCGTGCTGCGGCAGGGCCAGCGCCTCCCGCAGCAGCCGCCGATGGTGCGGCCGGTCCAGCCCCTTCGGCAGGCGGGAGAGGCGCAGCCACAGCACGTCCCGCACCGAGCCGGAGGCGAGGCAGCGCCGCACCAGCGCCGCCAGCTCCGCCGCCCCGCCATCCCCGCCGGTCAGCGGCGGCGGATCGACCATGCCGCCCCCGGCGGCAGGGAGGAGGCCGGGGCGCGTCACCCGCGCCCCGCCGAGGCCAGCACGCGATCCGCCCCCTCCCCCACGAAGCGCCCGATGCCGCGCGCCAGCCCCCATTCCAGCCCGGCGCCGTCGGCCACCCCTTCCAGCACCACCCGCCCCGGCCGCAGCGCGAGCCAGAGGGCCTCGGGCAGCGCCGCCAGCGCCGCGTCCAGCGTCAGGTGCAGCGCCTCGCCCGGCAGGTGCGCCGGGTCCAGCAGGGCCAGGGCGGCGGCGTCGGGCCCGTCCACGCCGAACCGCCCGGCCGGCGGCGCGGCCAGAACCCGCGCCGGCAGCACCGGCAGCACCCCCGGGGGAACCCCCTCCAACGGGACCTCCGGCGGCCACTCCCTATGCACCGGCTCCTCCTCCGGCCGCCCGCCCGCCATCCGCCGCGCCACCGCCGCCCGCCCGTGCGCCTGCCAGGGCTCCCCGGCCCAGCGCGGCCCCATGGCCGCCGCCACCGCCCCGGCCAGGACGCGAACCCGCCACCCCGCCCGGTGCGGCACCCCGCCCGGCCCGAAGCCGAGGATCGCCCGGCGCTCCGTCAAGGCGTCCAGCGGCGTCGCCGCCAGCACCGCCTCCGGCCCCGTCCCCGCGGGCAGGGCCGGCGCCGGCGCCGACATCGCCTCGATCACCAGCGCCGCGTCCCGCCCGTTCAGCACGGCCGACAGCACCCGCCGCGCCAGCTCCAGCGCCGGCGCCGCCGCCTCCAGCCGCCAGGTGCCGTCCCCCGCCGAGGAAACCCGCCCGCCGCGATGGCGCGCCGCATCCTCCAGCAGCGCCCGGGCCACGCGGTGCGCCGCCGGCGCCAGCCCGGGGCCGGGCCGGAACAGCAACGCCGCGGGCGGCGGGGGCCCCTCCCGGGCCGGATGCGCGATCGGGATCATCGGCGACGAATCTGCCACCCCAGGCCTTAACCCTCCGTCACCACGCCATCAGCCCCGTTGCCACCCGGCCCACCGACAGGTTACGCCGGACACGATGACCGGCCCCGCGCCCGCCCCCCCCACGACGCCGCCCCCGACGCCGCCCTCCGCCCCGCCGGTCGGGGCCGCCGACCTGTCCGACGCCGTCCGCGCCCTCCGCCGCGCCTCCGTCCTCGTGGTCGGGGACGCGATGCTCGACCGCACCGTCTACGGACAGGTCAACCGAATCTCCCCCGAGGCCCCGGTGCCCGTGCTCAGCGTGGAGCGCGAGGTGGCCATGCCCGGCGGCGCGGGAAACGTGGTGCGCAACCTCACCGCCCTCGGCGCCTCCGTCGCCTTCCTCTCCGTGGTGGGGGACGACCAGGCGGGCTCGGACCTCACCGGCCTGATCGGCGGCCAGCCCGGCGTGGAGCCCTGGCTCCTCGTCCAGGGCGGGCGCGCGACGACGACGAAGACCCGCTTCATCGCCTCCGGCCAGCAGCTCCTCCGCGCCGACCAGGAGGTGGCCCAGCCCATCCACCCCCGCCTCGCGGACCGGCTGGTCCGCATCGCCCAGGACACGGTGGCCGCCACCAAGGTCCTCGTGCTGTCGGACTACCGCAAGGGCGTGCTGACCGGCGAGGTCGCCCCCCGCCTGATCGCCGCCGCCCACGCCGCCGGCC
>Ga0325400_1001264_pt1 | contig 20609 bp, 12 predicted proteins | sample PopdelMetagenome_2_FD_205662 | JGI IMG/M metagenome (GOLD analysis project Ga0325400, IMG submission 205662) | Populus deltoides microbial communities from Bellville, Georgia, United States - Xylem-PdKOR-R1 | ecosystem: Host-associated > Plants > Phyllosphere > Stem > Wood/Secondary xylem...
TATTTTTTAAGAACCATGGAGAAATTGAGTTGTGATTCAAATATCATATTGAGCCTTTCTTTTATAGTGCTTTTCAATCAAAATTCATATATATAAAAAAGACAAGCACCTAGGCTGAAGAGATGGATGACTGCGTACCTGGCAAAATAAAACAAAGTTTTGGCATGTGTGGACCTGTAAGGCTAGGCCCATTAGTTTAGCCTTTTCTCTGATTTTGTTTTCTTATGGACGGACGAAATGTCATTCTCCCTTTGATTTTTGTAAAATAAAGCAAACATAGTTTTGTCTACTATGGAAAATGATGCATCATCTGTTATTGCAAACGACACGTTATTTGCTTTTCTAGATTTTAGCTACAAAAGGTGGCTGAAAATTTTTGCTAGGGTTTCTTGGACCTAAAAAATCAATTTTTAACTTAATTTCACATAAATAATAACAATAATAATAATAAACACTCTTAGAATCTTAGTAAACTAATTTCTCAACTAAAAAATCTCCTAAAATGGTTTTTTTAAGAAAATCTTTATCAATTTTGATATACTTTTTTGGCAATATAAAATATTAAAAACACCTCAACGACACTCTTTCTATTAAGAGGAATACATTGACATCAAATTTGGCTTTATTATTCATATAATCCAGGTAACCAATTATTTTCTCTCTCCTTTGCCATTTTCCAACAACTCTTTCTCTTATCTCAAACTTAAAGATTGAAATGTAAATAAAATAAAATCTTGGATCCAAAGATAAAAGTTTTAAACTAAAGGGACAAAAAAAAAAAACTCTAGAGACAACAATTTAAAAAAAGTCACCTAATGAACAATAAAGAAAACTAGCATTTTTGCCTTAATGACAATTTTGTTCCCCACATTTACTATTTTTAACAAGCAATAAAATCAATTATTTTTATATAAATCAAGCATTAATTCAATGTCGAGATATTTTTTTTACATCAAGGCTAATTCTTACTCAACGCAAAGTAAAATGATGAAATTAAAAAAAAAAGATCTGAATAGAAAAAACTTCTAAGACAAAAAAAAGAAAAAGGAAGAGGAAAACATTGCTCAAATCCAAATTTATCTGGGATAGGAGCTATAATGTTTTTTTTATTTCTATTTCCTTGCATGTAAGTATGAGAGTATTTTAATATTAAATTAAAGGTCTATTTAAAAAATATGTTATAAATTTATTGTAAGAATTAAATTGAAGAGCAACGACTAAACATAATACAACTAAAAAAATAGATAGGGCTATTTTTACAAAACAAAACTATAAAAAATTAGATATTGCTCATGAAGTTTTGAAATATACAAGTTTAGTCCATGTTATTTTATATTGTTTTTAGTTTCAGTCCAAATCTTCATTTTCTTACGCTTCAGCCATTTAAAGAAAGAGAGAGAAAGTATTCTACTGATCACAACCTAACCATCAAAGTGACCAAATTTAGTGTTAATTGATTCGTCTTAAAGAGAATAATTTAGTTTAGGTGGTATCTCTTTTTAAACATGTCGGAAAACTAGATTAGGATCAGATAATTAGTTTTTCTTATCCAATTTGATTTTAGGTTTTAAAGTGATTAGAGTGAGTTTTAAACTTAAAAATATATTAGTGCGATTTCTAGGATGTTTTTGAGATCCCAATACTTAGATCCTGATTTGTTTTACTACTACAAGTGACTTATACACGGATAACATCGCGTATGCCATGCCAAATAATGTGTCTTCTATTAAAAAAACAAAAACAAAAACAAAAACAATCTCTTTAAAAAAAAAAGGAAGACACCCGAGTTTGACTTATGAGGCCTAGTTGAGCCCCAACCTATTCTTTTTAAATTTTTTTTAATTAATACCCACTGTTTTATTTTTTAATTTTTTTAACTTAAATCTTTTTAAAATATAAATTTATATTTTCTATAATTTCATTATATTTCAAAGAGATTATTTAATTTATCTTTAATTTTTTTTCATCTCAAGTTTTAGATATATAAGTTGTATTTATATTTTTTTTATTTATAACAATAAAATCATATGTACCTAACAAGTAGAATTAACCTTGAAGATAAATAAAATAAAATATATAAAATAAAAATAATAACTGGTGTAATAACCTGATTTTTTATCTTATTTTTTAAACATTTTTAAAAACAAAATCCAAAAAATAACGAAAAACAACATAAAATAAAAAAATATTTTTGATGTATTTGAATCATTTTCTATATTTTCAGTGTCTTTTTTATAAAAAAAATTAAAATTTAAAACTTTACTTTCAACACGTTCATTTTTTAATGGATTCATTTCAAAATCACTATTTATTTTCTAATCGAGTCCACATTGACATTGCCTTTTTTAAAAAAAATAAATAAAATAAAAGAATATGGACAAGAGGACAAAGAGTGCGAAGAAATAAAATGAGGGACTAAAATGATATTGAGTTGCTTGGGAACTAAGCAATTAGGAAGAGACAAAATAAATAGTGAAAGAATCTCATAAGCAAAAGCAAAAGGGAGAGAGCATTTTCCCAAAAATAAAAAAGAGAGAATTAGTTAGAGAAAAAATCACACATATACAAAAACACTTTTCTACCTACCAACTCACATACCCATACAATACAAAAACCCTAACCCATTTTTTTAAACGAGGCCACCACCCTCACCTAGAAAACAAAAATGGTACTCATTTCCCCTTTCTCAACCTTACACTCAACATTAATAATACACACAACAAACCACAACACCTGGACAAACAACTATTTAGCTAATAATTTCTTCCCCGCTCACTATAAGATCTAAAAGATAGCTCACGATTTGTCTAACCCAAAGAGCACCACTCTCATAATCTTCAACTTTTCCCGATAGAGTAGGAGATCGATTGATTTTTTTCAACACTAAAACTCCTTTTCATCCTATCAGTCAACAATATACCCACGACAGTTCCAACAACTAATCCTCTAGCAACTATGCAATCATCCTCTTCATAACGCCATGACAACCCTATTTCACCTCCTTCCATGATGACCAACACCTCCAATTGCAACAAAACTATGGTCTCAACAAATATGAGAGAGAATGGAAGAAAAAAACTGAAACTTGTTGTGCTTGTTTCTTTTGTTCCTAGTTGCTATTTGTTACACAACTAGTGTAAATAGAAGGAGGAAGGAGAGGCGCTTGAGATCTTGTGGGTGGTGCTCTTCTAGCGACAACAACATGTGAATCCATGACTCGATAGTGGCGGTGGTGCATGATTCATGCATTGCCACTGTTCCAGCAGACCTCCAACCTTGATTCTAGTAGTCCTTGGACATGTTAAACACTTGAAAGGTCGATTCATAACCTCAAAATATCTTTTGAACAAATTACTATAATGTTGTGAAATTTAGGATAAAATGCTTATTATTGTGTATAATTTTGGACATTATTTGATTTTAATTTATGTGTGTTTTTTATTTGATAATTTGTGTTGAATTGTGAGTTTATTTTAGGGTTATGTTTTCTAATTGAATATTAAAAGTTGTTTTATGATTTATGGTTAAGTTTATTGAAACATTAAATAGTGATTCATGAATTTATATTGATTTATTTGAATTAGCATAAATTTGGACAAAGCTCGTGAAATGAATAAGATTCATGTGGATTTTTTACTAAGTCTCTCAAAAAAATTGTGACCTACATGCGAGACACTTTTTCAGTATTAAATAAAATAATTTCCTTCCACAAAAAACAAAAAACAAATTTCTTTAAAAAATACAATATATTAAATTAAATATGGCTAAGTCTCTTAAAAATAAAAATAAAAACTCATATTTGCATCAACAATATATATATATATATATATATATATATATATATATATATATATATTGACAAAACACTTTTCAAAAAGGATTTCTATTCGGCCTGTAACTCTACAAAACGAATTTGGTTTTTTCAAAACTTTCTCGAACATAGAAGTGAAATACAAAAACAATTTTATAATTTCATTGAGCTACATAAAATACAGATTCTATTCTCTGATTGGTTCGAATTATATTATGCATCTGAACATCACATTTCATATCCTTTTGCATCCATATATATATATATATATGTGGCATGATTTAACATCCTTAAATTAAATCAAAATAGTTTTGTTGATATCTTTGCATGTATTTTTGGATTTAATAACTAGTTTATTAATGTCATGAGAACTTGGTCTACATTTTAGAAACACCAAAAAATTATTTTGTTTCTTTTAATATACAAGATTATGAACTTATACATAAGACGTATTCCTGATATTAAATAAAAAGGTAATTTCTTTTATTTTTATGTTTTGACTCCAGAATGACTAGGTTTGACCCTTAAAGTTATGATCCACTCTACTGGGGTGTACCAACTTTAACCATTAGACATATCAACGATTAAAAAACATAACAACACTTCAGTTTGTATAAGACAAATAAACAGTGCAACTTACCTTAGTTAAGATGTAATAGGAGCGATACGTCCTTCTTATACACAATAAGTCCCTTTTATCTAGACTCTAAGACCAGTTAGGGTTCCTAGTGATCAAAATATTAGGTAGCGACTCCATCCTTTTTTATATTGATAAAGAACAAGAATTTCCTTTTCTTTTCAACAAAAATGACCTTGCCAATCTCTAATAATTCCATCGTTCCTGCTTTTACTGGGTGTCCCTTAGTGGCATCACAACTTTAAGTTTCATCCATTTATAAGTTGTATCACAAGTATGCGTGTGGAGTTGCGTAGCGTGTGGAGTTGCGTTATTGAGATTAAAAAGTCATCATCTAGTTATTTAATTTAAAATTATTAGGAGATCTGGGTGAACTGGTTTTATCTGAAATTTTAGGATAAAAGATTAGTTGTGGCTAAAGAATATATGAGCACTCATAGCACACTTTACCAGAGATAAGCTGCATTATATAGTCTGCATATGGTTAAAGGTGTTAATGGGTTCCTAATCGCTAGTCCGTCTATAATTCAGAATGAAGATTTACACTTATGAATAAATCTAACATTTCAAATTTATTATAGGCTTGTATGTCCAAATAAAGTAGGTGCCTTGATAAGATTCACTTATCTTAGAAGGCAAAAGTGTTTTCCATAACTCATATATTATGGTGAAAAATACTTCTAATTAAAATTGGTGAATATCCAAAATAATTCTAAAAATTTTCTAGTAAAATCCTAATACTTGAAATCAGACTACTAATAGGTCAAACATTTATACCATAATGTTAACAATTAATTTTCAAGAATTAAAATTTTTAGGGTTAATGCAAAAATTGGTCAAATCCTTAAGGATTTTACGAACTTATTATAAGTTCTAAAAAATGCACATAAATTTTCTAAAATAATGAAAAAAAAATTCCCCATGATTTGTTGCCTTGTGATTTTATATGCAGAGAACCAGAGTTCTATTCATGGATAACTTGTTGAGCTACTTAAAGTTACCGTTAATTGAATATATTTAATGCTATAAAATTGGATCCTACATAACTATCTTATATGATTTGTATGAGTTACTTATGATCATATAAAATTAGAGGCAGTAGTTAGACAATGAGTTGTCACCTAACTGTTCTAGGAGTCATATAAGCTATGTTATCTATCTAATTTAATTTATTTTAATTTATTTAGTTATTTAGGGTCATATTAAATAAGAGCCCATTTGAGATTGTAGCAGCGGTTGTTTTTCAAAGTGTTTTTCGCTTGGAAATGCATTAAAATAATATTTTTTTATTTAAAAAAAATTATTTTTAACAGTAACACATCACAATGATCCAAAAACACAAAAAAAAAATTGAAGCAAAATTTTTTTTAGTTCTCAATGTATACTTAGTATATTAATGAGAAATTTATTATTTTAATTGAGTCTCATTCCATGACATTAGTGATATATCATACATAATAATTATATATAAACATACACCCTTAGTATGCTATTCTAGTTGGATGATTATGGACATATCTAGACTAATTCCCTCGGGCCATCAAAGGGAATTATGTGATTAAAACTTAGATAGTTATTGCAAAACTTTATAAGTCCTCCACAAGCACCATGATTATAGCCTATTTTGTCGTTCTTTATTTATTTTGGATTACAAAATAGATTTTCATATTGAAATTTCTACATTTCTAAATTACATAACATTTACATAATTATATAAGAAACTTTGAGTTACATTCGAGAGGGGTTAGATAAGAAAACAATTTTACAACCCAGAAGAAAAATAGAGAAAAGACAAGACACACAAGTTATATTTAAAATTACAATCATCCAACCATTAAAAACACATTCACATTGGTCTTTTAATGTCCATAATCATCCATCATGCATAATAAGACATTAATATGTATAAATAAATACATTGCATGGTTCAATTCTAATTAATGGCTTTATGTGAAATTTTAAAATAATATTTCTAACACATAGAAATATTAAATCAAATCTAATTTAATAATTTCCTAAACATAATAAATTTTATTTAATATAAATTTTCTTTGAAAAATAGTTTTTTTTTAAGTCAATAGAAAATTAATCATATTAAGATTCTTATTAATATCCTAAACTATTTTAGGATCAATTAAATAAAATTCTTCATCTTGAAAACTCTCTTTATTTTAGAAAAACTAAATTTCTAAACATTATATAATTAAACATTTTAACTAACTCCTAATCCTATTAGGATATTACCAAACTCAAAAAATTTGTATTAATTTGTACACACAACTAATGCCAATAATAATTAAAACATGCAATCAACAACCTTAATTGTCTAATAATGGTTCATGTACCACTATTGGATTTCCCCCAAACACATACTTGTAGTGAAAATAATAAATTATGAATCTTTTAGGAGTTTCAAGATCTTGTTAGAAAGATCTAGGGTTGTTTAGGGTTTATACAAAGATTACTTGAAGATTAGATGTTCTTTTCAGATTGGGATAATTGCTTCAAGACTAAGTTGTCGTAAACCACTAGTCATCCAAGTGTCCGATCTCTAATGGTAATCCACATGAAGCACCATTAAAAAATCTTCTAAACCTTTTTATGAGAAAGGACTTGTTATGTCTTTAAATGTAGCTACCTCTCATTTTGTTCTCAGGTTCTTCCTATTCGTAGGCCAAGCTTTCCGGGGATGAAGGGATCCGAATGCGCACTCCTGTGCCACTGAGAGTCGTAAGTAGAGAATGTCCCAAGCAAGTAGTAGCCAAGAGCACTACCTGGAGCAGCCAGAGAAAGATCGATATGCGTGGATAAGAGAATAGATAGGCGCTCATAGACTTCTTTATGTTCTTTTTGGCCCTTATTGTTCCTAAAGTGAAGCAACAAAGAAAGTAGCTTGTTCGGTAAGATTCTCTCGAAGATAGGTATTTTGCGTTATGCCTTTAAGTGCTATCTCTTTTCTTTTGTGTTTTTTTAGTTTTTTGTAACTTATGTAGTTTTCGTATCGTGTGCTACATAGAAAATAAGAGCCATGACATTTTATTTATAAGAAAACATGAAAACTTTATAAATAAAAAATATCAATTTGCCCCTAAATAATATCACACATTTCAGGGTAATTTTAGAAACTTATTCAATCAAGTCTCTACTTGATTTTTCTAGGTCTAGAATTGTAATTCCTTGTATAAATTACACTTTAATTCTCAATTTCTAAAACTTATTTACAATCAAGTTACACTTGATTAATCATTTCATTTTAATTTATGATAAATGGTTCTTATGTGTGTGAACCATTAGGTTCCTTAACAAGTTAGCCTAAATATAAATTATAATCTTAAATAAAATAGAATCAAATTAATTTATTATCAATTGTTGCAACAATTGATTCATTTATATTTAAAGATCAAGTATAATATCCAGCAACATGTCATAATCCTCTAAATATTAAAAAAGTAATACATGATTTAACTAACCTTTGAGTGACTAATTTCTTAGTATAATTATTATCCCTTCATCAACAATGTTTTGATTTAGATATTATAGCATGAAGTATGTCCATTATGTCAAATTATATCGTTCTCAACACCACATTTATTGATTATTTAAATAAAATTTGACACTCTTTTCAAATCTCATTCCACTTTGCGTAAAAATTTATAATCAATACTATTTAAGAATAAATATAACATTTTCTTAATTTATGTAGAATGATAAATCTTCTCTCAATTATAATACAAGTTTTGCTCAATATATGCTCGTTTCTTACCCTTGATTAGAATAACATGTAGTATAATAAAAGTATAACATTTCATGTATAAGATAACTTTGTGATCTCAAGTTTAAGGGTCATTTACACAACCGTCATGTGAGCCTTTTTATAGACACATGTGATATTTTCATATGAAATTTTTATACGGGGTTAGTTCAGTGTACATGTCATTTAACAAGCACCAACATATTAGTTCTAGGGTATTCTTCATACCTCAACTTATGAGAACAACTGTTTCTTTTCATAAAAGAAAGAACATAATATGTATAAGTCTCAACAACTCTAATTAATATCCAATTTTTATAGAGATTGACAAGCAACATTTAAAAAAAAAAAATACTTTGATGCAATATGAATTTTATTATTATATAAAAACTTTATAATTTTCTTTGTAAAACATTTTTGTTCTAATAACTTTATCTTTACTTTATATTCATTAATCAAATATTTGATTAATATTAAAAATAAATAAGTTTTTTTTAATAAATTAAATATATTTCACATGTTATCAACTAATTGGCTACATAATATATACACTAACAATATCTTATCCAATTGAATGTCCACCGGTAAAAAAAAGAAAAAACCTTATGTAAGAAAAGTGATTAAAACTTCTTTTGATGCTGGATGATTGTGGGCTTTTCAACACAATTATACTGAGTTGAGAAATAAAAAATAGTGTAAAATAACATGATAATTTTAACTCTCTTCTGCATCCACATTTCTTTGTAAAAAAAAATCTCTTTATCCATGCAATTTATTCCAAATGGTCGTCAAGGGAAGAAGACAAAGAAACTATTTATTATTATTGCTGCTGCTGCTGCTGCTGTCGCTGTCGTTGTTGAGAGAAAACAAAGAAAAACCTGTTTATCTATGCAATTTATTCGAAGTAGTCTCACATCTCATTTTCTAAATTCCATGTGTGTGTGTGTATGATCTTTCATGACATAAGCACGTGTTGTTTCAAACTCCACAAAGGACGCGGTCGTGTTAGGCGGTGGCTCTATTGGCAACGGGGGCTCAAAGGCCAGCTTTGTTTAGTTGTGCATGCTACTGCTTGGTGCAATATTTTATTCTGTGTGGGACAGGTTAGGAGCTGCTGGCCTTATCAGCCTCGTGAAGGGTTGTTTAAAGAAATTTGCTTACCTCCTTCCGAATACAATGATGTTTCTGGAATTGCAGGCATGGCCATGGCCACAAGGTTCATATCAATTATGTTTCCAGTGGGTGCTCCTGCTACAGGATCATGTATGCTTACAAGCAGCAACTTATATGGAAGGTAAACTATTGCGGTATAGATTAAAGTTAAAATATGGAACTCAGCAGCAAGGTTGAGGTGATGAAAACGGTCTCTATTTGGGAAAAAGATAAGAAAACAAGTTTGATTTCAAAACCAAACAAATTAGTTGACCTCGGGTCTTGTACCCAGTTGTGTTTAATAAATTTATTTTTTATAATAAATGTTTTTTTAATTAAATGATTATTCATGCTAATAAAAGATAAAAAAATCGTTAACAAAAACGAATTGAATAAAACTATAAAGTTCAACTATAAAACAATCCAATGTTGAATAGCGAAACTAGAAAAAAAAATTAAACTAATATAATGTTGAAGGATGAACTCGCAACAAAATATCAATTTAAAAAACCAAAACAACCTGGGTCAACCTCCTAAACATGAGTTAGTTTCTAAAACTCTCAACTCATGAAATTTTAGTCTCGGGTTCAATCAAGAAGTTCAATTCCAAACAAATTTAATGTTGAAGAATAAAACTGATTTTTTTTAAACATTGCCAAAGTGAGAAAAATAGCAATCAAAAGAATAATTATTAAATTTGAAAGATTAAAAAATGAGGGGGATGAAATTGATAAAGAATTCCAATTTCATAAATTATTCTAAATATAATAAATAGTAATTAAAATAACATAAATTGAAGAGCTTCTTTGAGATTTTGGAGGGGTAGATGTGAAAATCGAGGAGGAGAGAGAGAATAAGAGGGGGAAGGTTGCCTACGCCAAACTAGATGACCTTTGGCCACACGCGATGCCTCACTACAAAGGAAACATCAAGATGATTCAAACATTGTCACAAAAGGTGGTGTTTGTCCATTAAACGACTCCATACACGTCGCTTAAGCGCTGACATGTGTAACACATGCATTATTAGTTTTTTTTTAATAATATTTGTATATATTAAATTACACAAATTCCCTAAAACCAACCTAATAATACAAAAAAGCCTGAGTGCAAATACAAAAATATCCCTGAACATAAGCTATAGAAAATCCACTTCCAAGGGCATGCAAGTCATTTTATTGTTCATTAAAAATGAAAAAGATGAAAATGACTCTGAATGTAAGCTTTAAAAAATATTGGATCTAAAGGTATAAGGATCATTTCACTATGTATTATAAAAAAATATAATTTCTTTTAAAATCTTGGAATGATAAATGGACTATCATGAAATTATTGAAATTACTAAATTAGATCCAATAACATGTTTTCTTGGTTTTGTTTTTAAAAGCACAATAGATATTTCACCCCCAATATTTAAAAAAGCCCATGTCTTTCAATCTCACCCTCCTGTAATGAAGTGATCTAAATTGGCTTACAATTTAATCCTACGAGGGCCAAATAAAAAATGGATGGAAAAAAAAACATTGTGAACAACATGTTCACAATGTTTTGTGAGGAACCGTAGTGCTTTTTGCATAATGAATTACTACACCATTTTTTTTATATATAGTTATAATTATAATATTGCCAACTAGAGGAGAAAATAGAAACTAGAAAGGCGAAGGAAATAAAACAAGCTAACAATTTGTTCTATGAATAAAAAAAAAAGTTAGCAAATTTATTTCTCTTCTATTTTTATTTAATTTAATTTTTCCAGTTGACAAATTGTTTGAAACTCTTGAAATTGAATTTAATTCCAAGGGTTAAATCAATTCTTTAGTTTGGAACTCTTAAGAGGGTATTGATTTGAATTCTAAACAAAATTCAATAGTTTAAAAATGGCCAAAAACAAATTAAAAGGAGACTCTTATAATTTACTACGATAATTCCTTTTAGAATTCATATTAAAAATAATATTCTAAAAATACCATTAACAAAACAAACCCTATTTTTTATAAACCCCTTCAATATCTTCCCCCCCCCCTTTTTTTCCTAACCTCACCTTCTATTCTAACACCTTCAATGTTTAATTTAACCCAACCTATTTCAAGCTATCTCTAGCCTTATTTTAAATGCCCACAACCTAGTTTGGATGGCATTATAGTGCTCAACTCTTGCTGTGAAGCCACCATAAAATGCCTTATGCAATCTCAAATCTAACCACTCGCTCTAATAAGTCTCGGGTTATCCTTGTTAGCACTATCAATGTTTAATTTAACTTAATGTTTTTTGGGTGGAGACCAAAAATACATATTTAGTTCCTTCAGAGGAAAATTATAGCTGCCAATTCTTTTCTATAAGCATCTTTGATCTTAGTAACATACTGGATGACTTGTGTATGTGATACAGGCAAAAGTTAAAGACAATAACAAACAAAGAAATAACACATGAAATTTAATGAGCGAAAAGGGTTGCAGATGTGAACTCCAAGTTCGCATGTTTTATTTTTTCTCTAATAATAATCTTCTAGGAGGTTTACAAAGCCTTAAATAGACCAGAAACCCTACATTAACTAGGAAACAAAATAAAAATATGAAATTACAAAAGAAAAAAGCATGAAATCAAAAAAATAAAAAAGAAAATCACAAAAATTGCTAAAATCAAGGCCCTGGGGTGAGATCCGATGGTCGAAGAAACGATTTTATCGCTACTTTAAAGAAAACAACCTCCAACAACTCCTGTAAAATTTTGAGTGTGATCCAATGGTCGGATAAAATGTTATGGCCCTTTTGAGTCGTTATTCTCGTCTAGCATGACTAGACCTCCTCTTAGACCTAAATCTATCCCACTGGTCCATAAATGCATATGTTAGGTCATTTACATAATCTATCTGGACCAGATCCTCATCTAGTTATGATAGATCTACACTTGGCTGCCTAGAATCACCGGTTATCGCAAGCCCAACTACATCATTCTCCCTAGGTTGGAGAGAGCTCGTCCTCGTGTTATGTTCCTCCAAATAAGAACTCAAGTGGTGGACATTGAAGACATCAGAAATCTTTAGATGATGAGGAAGACAAATTTTGTAGGCATTATCATTTATAATCTGCAACACCTTACAATGACTTATCTTCTTTTCCTTTAGCTTGTTATACTCACCCTTTAGAAACATGTCGCGTACAAGTATTGCCCACACCTAATCACCAATTTCAAACACCACTCTCTTATAATGAGTATCAATCAGGGCCTTATACATAACATTGTTGTCATTGATTGTTTGTTTGACCTGTTTATGAATGCCATGCAAATAATTTGCCATGTCAGTAGCTTGGATGCTCAAGCTTTCAATGCGAGGTATAAAAATTAACTCAAATACTTCAAAAGGATTTTGTCCATAGACAATCTCATACTCATATCTAGCAATGAAGCATCAAGAATTGGTAACGAGGTGTATAACCCAGTATTTGATAAGGCCCCCTTGGACCTTTGATAAATAACATACTTCTTAACAAAGTTAGAAACATGTCTTAGTAATTTAGGCTAGTAATAATCTGTGGATATTAGAGCCAACATTTTATCCCATATAAAATGCACATTATAATGCAATTCACGAATGATATGTTTTCACAAAGAGCAAACTGGAACACAAAGCTACAAACCATGAAAAAGATAATCATTTAAAAGCATATAGTTTTCTCGTTTACCACCTCCTATTAACTCAACATAAATCTGACTAAATGAGGCATCACCTGAATACAACTCACAGAAAGTATGAAATCTTAGCACATAAGTGCGTATGGTATTGAGTAAAGTCACACGTCAACTAAGAGCGTCATCCACCTTATTTAAACTGGCTAATTGGTGCCTCAATGAAAAAGTAAACTCTTTTAAAAAGGACACCCACTTCATATGCTGACGACTCAAATTTTATTGCTTATTTATGTACTTTAGAGCCTTATGGTTAGTAATTAAAATAAACTCCTTTTTTTACAAGGTAGTGCCTCTAATGTTTTAAAGCTTAAAAATAGCATAAAACTCCATATCATATGTGGAATAGTTCTTTTTGAGCTGGATAATTTCTCATTAAAGAAGGTGATGGAGCGCCCACCCTGGCTAAAAAACTCCTCCAATGCCTACTTCAGAAGCATTACAATTTACATCGAACAGTTTCTTAAAGTTCGGTAATGCTAAAATTAGAGCTTTGATCATCTTCTACTTCACTAACTGAAAACTTGTTTCAGTTTCATTTGTCCACTGAAATATACATGCCTTTAGGCATTCTATAATTGGTGCAATAAGGGAATTGAAGTTTCTGATGGATCTTCTATAAAAACATGCAAGGCCATGAAAACTCTGCACATCATGGATGTTTTTTGGTGTCGGCCATTTAACAATTACAGAGATTTTACTTTTGATCAGCCTGAACACCATTAATAGATACAATAAAGCTTAGAAAAGCAATAGTATCAGTAAAGAACTTACATTTCTTTCAGTTGACATACAACTGTTCCTTCATATAAGTATCAAAAACATCTCGTAGGTGCTCCAAATGAGACTTTAGAGTGGAATTATAAATGAGAATGCCATTGAAATAGATGATGATAAATCTACCCATTAATGACCTCAATACATGATGCATGAACCTCATGGTGATAACCACTCTTATAACCTATGGTGCGTTTTGAAGGTTGTCTTCCATTCATCCCTCAGTCTGATCTTCATCTGATGATAACCACTCTTAAGATTAATCTTGGAAAACACCTTAGACCCTGCCAACTAATCTAACATGTCATCTAGACGCGGTATGAGGTACTTGTATTTTATTGTGATTCGGTTTATGGCCCTAATGTCCACATACATACGCCATGACCTATCCTTTTTGGGAACCAAAATGGTTGGCATGGAACAAAGACTCATACTTTCTTTGATATACTCTTTCTCTAGCAACTCTAAAACTTGTCTCTTCAACTCTTCGGCTTTTTTAGGGCTAAGTTTGTAAGCTGCTTTGTTTGGCAAGCTAGAACCCGACATCAAGTCAATCTGGTGTTGTATCTCTCTCATGAGAGGTAAACCTTGGGGTAACTCATTCTACATTAAATCTGAAAATTCTACTAACATACTTTGTGCCCCTTCTAGTCATTCTCTTCTTCCTTCTCCTTCATGGCTATACTTCTAGGTATTAAAGCAAACACCACTCGGTCACTCCTTATTTCTATCATAAACTGTGATAAGAATAACAAATTCTTCCCACTATCAGCCTTCATCTATATTGTCTCCCTCTTAGGTGCCTAAACTATACTCTTCCCTTTAATACTAAGGGTATAAGTGTTCTTCATTCCGTCAGGAACCACACTCCTATCAAACTGTCATGACCTCCCTAACAAAATATGATAGGCATCTATCGAGACATATCACACCAAGCACTATTAAAGTATTTTTGACCCATAGAGAAATAAACAAGGCAACGTCCTCAATATCAAAGACCACTAAGGTACCATGCCACTAGCTACTCCTTTGTTTCTACTAGATCATTCCTTAAAACTAGTTGGTAAAATTCATCAGTGCAGTCAGTGCTAGATTTACCTCCTTGTTTCAACATGTAGAGCCTCTAATATAAAGTCTATGAGTAGCTAAAAGGAAAAAAAAATGTTCTCTCATCTTCTTCTTAATCTTGTCATAATCATTTATTCTAGCTTTCCCTTGTCTCTTCCTTGTCTTCTTCAACTGCTACCACCAAGCAGATGCCCTACTCTTTAATTAGATTTTAAGTTCACAGGTTTTATTTTCTCTCTAATAATAATTCTTCAGGAGGTTTACAAAGCCTTAAATAAACTAGAAACCCTACCTGAACTAGGAAACAAAATAAAAATATGAAATTACAAAGGAAAGAAGCATGAAATTCGAAAATAACAAGGAAAATCACAAAAAAATGCTAAAATTAGGGTTCCGAGGCGAGATTTTGAAAATATAAAGATCTAATAGTCAGATAAAAAATTATAGTCCTTTTGAGTCATTATTCTGGTCTGGCACAACCAGACTTTTTCTTGGACCTAAATATATCCCACTAATCCATAAATGCATCTGTTAAGCCATCAATGTAATCTATTTAGGGCAGATTATCATCTAATTGTGATAAACCTACACTTAACTGTCTACAATCACCCATTATCGCAAGCCAACTATATCAGTTAATAATTAACACTAATTTGGAGTTGAGAGCCTTTTTGTTTATCCATATCAAAAGGAACCATGTTCAGTACTTTAAAAGGGATGTCCCAATCTTGCTGCTGAAATTTGTAACTCCCCTTTATGTTATCCACAAATATTAAATCATTCAAAATATTTTGTGGGAGGTGACTAGGGCTAGATTAGAAAATTAACTAAAAATATTACAAGGATAGTAGTTAAAAAATAATAAATATAAGGTCCTGTTAACAAAAAAGAAAAAAATTGTCACTGCAAAAATGATTTAAAGGTAAAACATTCAAGATTATTAATTCAATTTATTTTTATATATATTCTAAATAATATAATTAAATTAAATTCTATAGTTTAATATTTTATTTTAAAAATAAAAATTGTAATAGTTTATAAATTGAATAAAAAAGCTGTGAGTTTTTTTTTAAAAAAAACAAAAATTGAAATTGAGACGCATGTAACTAAAAGCAGTTGTTGTAATCTTCTCCGTCAACTTTTTCTCGCGAGTTACTAAACTCTCCCCTTCCTTCTTGTTTTCTTCTTCGATTCAGTCCCTCTATTCTATTATATATAGGTCACCTGCTCCCATTTTTTCTATTATATTTTGTTACTGTTTACACAATTTTTTTTTTCCATTTTGGTTTCTGGCTTCCTTCTTGAAAGGTAATTTGTTGATCATCTTCTTCTTCTTCTTCTTCTTCTTCATATATTACTAACTGTTTGGTCTTGCTTTGAGAGATATTGATCGGACCTGACCCTTCTAATATCTGTGTGAATTTCTCTTAATATTTTCCCAGCAATATGCCACTATTGTTGTTGGTCTTGCTCTTTCTTCCTCTTTATTAACGTTGTTTAATTTATTTTGGATTATATATGACTTGAATGTCTTTTCTGCTTTCTTTACTGCTAGTTTTCTTTTAATATGCTTGTTTTGTTTTTTCATTTGAAAGGAATGTGCTATGTGGTATTCTGTAATGCCTTCAAAGCTACTGTACATTGTGTCTTTCAACTCACTGTGTTGAAATAGGAGTTTCTTGTTAAATGCTATAAACCCATTTCTAATAATTATTTGTGGGCTTCTTTCTTGGGGTATCTTGAATTTCAGAATGGCCACTGCTGTGTTTCACCAAGCCTTAGGGACCGCTCAGTCCCATCAACACCTCCAGAACTCCGGTTCTCATCTTGAGTTTGGCAATGCTTCGTTGAAACTGATATCTAAAGGTTTTAAGGTTGACATTGGACTGTCAAGAAGAGGGAGTTATAGTTCTTGGAAGAAGAAATTTGGTGTTATTCAAGCCTCGGCTTCTCAAACTTCAGTGGTTCAACCGGTTTCATATCCCCCAAATAACAGCTCTGATGAGTTACGAAAGAAATCAAGTATGCCTGTTTCATTTGAGTCCAAAATTCATATCTATTGAAGATTAGATATTCATATCAATTGCCATTTTTTATTCTTAAAAAGATCTCATCATATTTGAATTTGACCGCGTGAATCCTACGATTCTGCAATACAATAGAAAAAATCATGTTGATATACAGATTGATTGATATTATTTGGCGTCTGATTAAAATTTGGAGCTGGGTTTTTTCTTTTTGTGAAATCTTCTTAATGCTATATCCTAATCTATTTCAGGTGAAGCAGCTTTGATACTGATTAGGCATGGTGAGTCACTATGGAATGAAAAGAACCTCTTCACAGGCTGTGTTGATGTGCCATTGACTAAGAAGGGTGTGGAGGAGGCAATTGAAGCTGGTAAGAGAATCAGCAACATACCCGTCGACATGATATATACATCAGCCTTGATACGTGCGCAGATGACTGCCATGCTTGCCATGACTCAGCATCGTCGCAAAAAGGTAGTTTGGTAAAACATGCCACTGGGTGTTAGAAAACAGAAGTTTTAGCTGCGCATCGACACAAAATGGTAGTTTAGTAAAACATGCTACTGGGTGTTAGAAAACAGAAGTTTTTAGCTGTGGCATTCAAATCTCAGAAGTTATTAACATGATAGTAGATGAATATCTTGTTCTTGCATTAATCTGAGCTAAACCTGGGTTATTTGTCATTGGCACAATAATTACTCAGGCTGGCATTCTGACACATACTTATTTAAGACTCCACTATTTCCTCAAAAGTTTTTATCTTTTTCTTCTTTATTTGCTAGCATGTTGACTATCAAACTGGTGGCAGGTTCCTATCATTTTACACAATGAGAATGAACAGGCAAGGGAATGGAGTCAAATTTTTAGTGAAGATACAAAAAAGCAATCCATCCCAGTTGTAACAGCTTCGCAATTAAATGAAAGAATGTAATGATACTGTCTCCTTTTCTCTGATCATATCCTTTTGCCTGGAATCCCCACTTCATATGCAACTTATGACTAATCTTCTCTACAGGTATGGTGAATTGCAGGGTCTCAATAAGCAGGAAACAGCAGATAGGTTTGGAAAGGAAAAGGTTCACGAGTGGCGGAGGAGTTATGACATACCTCCACCCAGTGGCGAGAGTTTGGAAATGTGTGCTGAAAGAGCAGTTGCTTATTTCAAAGATCATGTATGCATGGCTATGCTTCCTATTCCTAGTTCTCTTATGGTTTGCTTGCCAATGATTGGATGGTTTTCTTAATGATTCAAGCAATTGTATACCATTCAATAGCATCTGACATAAGAGTACTTGCAGATTGAACCTCAACTTTTATCTGGGAAGAATGTGATGATTGCTGCCCATGGGAATTCACTGAGGTCCATCATCATGTACCTTGACAAATTAACTTCACAGGAGGTGATGAACTAGTTACTTTGGGATGTTTCCATATGGATCATCTCTGCATTATCTCTTCCTTTTCCTCATAGTATTAACTTTATTTTGATCTTTTTTTTTTGTTCTGGCAGGTTATCAACTTAGAATTATCAACTGGAATACCAATGCTTTACATATTAAAAGGGGGTAAATTCATTAGGAGGGGAAGTCCTGCGGGACCAACTGAGGCTGGCGTGTATGCATATACTAGGGTATGCGACTTCTGGTCATCATATTAGCTTCTGGACTTGAAAATTTTATTTCTGGCTGCAGTTTATATTTGCCTGATTTTAAGTGTGGCAGATTATTATGTTCAAAAGTTGTAACCTGTCTGAAATTAATATGGAAAAGTTTTATCTGAAATAATCATATAGTTTTTGATTTCCCTAATCACTCGATGAAGCAACCAACCAAAACATGCTTGTGTCAGGAAGTAGCCTTTCTAAGTTTCCAATGAGGCCTTAAGATGAATGTTCCTAGTTAATTATAGATATTGGAATGCAATATAATTTTTTCAGTAATTTACTTTATTGCTAAGAATCTTCTTGCTAAGACTGGCTGGTAAACCCTAGGTCTAGAAAGCATAGGAAGAAATGGTATTGTCATTACCTAGGAAGTATGTATATGATACAGAGATGCATAAAAAATATTATGCAAACACATTATTGAGTAAACTTGTAAAACATTCTAGCAGTCAATAAATTTTGTGTACAAGAACGAACAACAAGATCTTTTTTTTTGCCCATGACATTATTACTTGGAATTTCTGAATATTCTTGGAATTCTAACTCTGTAGTCTTCTTTGTTTTGCTTATCGTTTACATGATGCTATCTAGTACCTGACTGAATATGACACCACCACTTATGCTACTTTAAATGCTGTTGCAGAGTTTAGCTCTATATAGGCAGAAGTTAGATGATATGCTGCGTTAATATGTGCTCACATACTGGTAAGTTCAATTGCTTGTTATCATCTTCTGTGTCTACCTCAATCACTGGCTCTTTTTTTGCTTCCAACTCCTTAGATGAGTACCAACGTTGCTTTGCTTTTTCAGGGGGGATTTACTATCATAATAGCTGTTGGTGTCATAAATAAGAAAATGCAGAAAAGCTAGTTATGGAATACGATTGGGCACATGTATATGGTTATCTTCCTCAACCAGTAGGAAGGAAAGCTTTCTACTGCTATTTGTTTAGTTTTCGCGTGTCAGTCAAGTCTACTGTTTTGATTGGGTCCTTGCCCATGTTTCCTCATTCTGTGTTTTGTTTTTTCTGGGCATGGATTTGGGTCATGGAACATGATGGATCTTGTTTGTAGAACTCACATATTCGGGTTTAAATCAATGGTAATGATTTAGTTTTGAATTCATAAATGGATGTGGATGGTTCTTCAAATATATAGTTGGAAAGTTATTTGAATTTAAAATAAAATCTAAATTCAACGGTTAAGATTTTACAAATAGGATCCATTATGCTCTCGAGAACATGATTTGAAGTGTCATTTATGAACTCAATAGACCATATGATCATGCTTTAGCAAATAAACAGATGACAGCTAAACCTAGACCAAAATATATTTACCCATGTATCGACCTCTTGATGCATCGTGGATGTAAACCCAGAGAGCAAAATCCTAGAATTTATAATCAAGAATCATAATATTTACGTAAAAAAAACTAAAATTAGATTATAAAACCCTTTACTTGTTAATGATTTGAATCAAGCATTAAAGGTATTTCTTGCTTGGACTATATTCAGCTTTGGAAATGCTGGTGAATTGGTGTTTTTAAAAAATTCAATTTTGTTTTTATAAAAAAATAATATTTTTATATATTTTAAATCATTTTGATACGTTGATCTTATAAATAATTTTTTAAAAAAATAAAAAAAATATTATTTTAATATATTTTGATATGAAAAACACTTTGAAAAACAATCACAACTACATTTTTAAATAGACCTATTTCATCATTCTTTAAACTCAACTTCATGTTTAATATTATTTTAGAAAAAATTCTCAAAACTTTCTCAAGCTTGAATGTCATATACTTTCTCAGCTTGAATATAATATATAAACCTATTGAATCATTTTCCGTCCAAGTGGTAAACTATTTTATAAATTACAAAATTGACTCACACAAGGTCTTGTAAAAAAAGAGTGAACTGGACTGGAAAGACCAATCTAACCATCCCAATCCAGAAGCCTACAGCCCATCATGGACCACACTATAAATAGAAAAGGATTTCAGAAACAGATTCATTTCAAGTTCTTTCAAGTACA